>ENA-OZGC01000226-OZGC01000226.1-human-gut-metagenome-genome-assembly--contig:-NODE-226-length-46498-cov-5.746162_pt1 | contig 46498 bp, 48 predicted proteins | sample MGYA00245109_ERZ653643 | MGnify/ENA primary metagenome ERZ653643 (study PRJEB26926, sample SAMN06165107) | human gut metagenome | biome: ENVO:00009003; feature: ENVO:2100002; material: ENVO:00002003... | reverse complement strand
GTTTTACAGCATGGTACGAAAAGAGGGTGCATCAGAATTTTGATACACCCTCATAATATATAATGGTGTGCCGGCTGAACTATTATTTATCCAGCAGCTCAGCCAATTTATCTCCCAGTTCGTCGCCTCTCAGGTTGGTGGCTATCACCTTGCCATCAGGACTGAAGAGGATAGTGGAAGGGATAGACCTGATGTAATAGACTTCAGCAGCCTTGCACTGCCAACCCTTCAGGTCGCTCAGCTGAGGCCATGTGATACCAAGCTGTGTGGTAGCATCCTTCCAGGCCTGCAGATCTTGGTCGAATGAGATGCCTACAATAGAGAATCCCTTATCCTTATACTTCTCGTAGCAGGCCTTCACGTTGGGCATTTCGGCACGGCAAGGACCACACCAGCTGGCCCAGAAGTCAACCAAGGTATATTGACCCTTACCAACGAAGTCGCTCAAGCGATGGGCCTTTCCGTCCATATCATTCATCTCGAAATCAGCAAGGGGAGCACCCACGGCCTTATTCTTCTCACCCTGGATTTCGGCATAGATAGGAGCCAGCATGCTGAGGTTCTTGTATGGATAGTTCTCCAGGAAAGACTCCTCGAACTCTACAGAAAGCATTCCACCGCTTTTCATTAGCAGGAAGGCGGCTATCACATTGTCCTTGTTGGCCTCTATATTCTTGGTCAGAAAAGCCTTATAGTCCTCTATGGCCTTGTCGTACCTCGCCTCCAGATTACTCATCAGAGAGTCGGGGATATCGTTGTTGTACTTCTCTGCCAAAGCCCTATACTCTGTGTCCGTAATCGCCTTGATATTCTCTTCTATCTTGGACATCTCCAAATGGACTTCGGTCATAAGCTTGTTGGTCTGCGAACCCTTCACCAGAACGGGAGTCTCACCTGAGAAGTCCAGCTCTACAGGAGTTCCGTCGAGAACTACAGTCCAGTACTCATTATTACCCAGGTCGATGACTCCAACGAGGGTGTCGGCTGCACCTGTGTAGTAAGTGAGGCTGTCGCGTTCCGAGCTCAGAGTGTCGGTGAGGTTCACGCCCATAATGGCAGCAGGAGCCTTCTGCCCGTCCTTCAGTTTCAAAGTCACCTCCGTCTTTCCATCCTGCTGGCAAGCTCCTAGACAAAGGGCCACTCCAGCCAAAGCAATAGCAATCTTCTTCATTCTTTTATCAATCATTTTGTTAATAGTCTGATAGTTCGGTGCTCCACTTCCCGCCCACATAAAGCGCAACCAGAGCACCATTGGGTCAAAGTTACAACTATTTTGCAGAACTCCCCCAATGGCCTACGACTTTTTCACAAAGAATCATCTTTACCGATTACCTTTTGCTCGATTATGTGTTTTACAAAGCATCTGGCAGTTTCTTTCTGTACTGTCACCGCCTTTGCTCCATGCTTTCACATGGTCGGCATCCATTTCCTTCAGCGCCCAAATCCTTGTCTTGTTGGGACTATCGCCGCATGCACAAAGAGGACAATTGCTTATCATCTCCTTGCGAGCGTATTCCGTCTGCCTCTGATAGGCTTTCATCTTGGTCTTCTCGTCAAAGACCCTCACGTTGAGCAACCTTTTTTCCTCACATCCACCCAACACATATTCAAAGATCCCCTTCTTGTCCGTCACCTGTGAGTCTTCCATCAGCTTGGCCACAACTTCGTTGATTTCGTTGGGATTATAAGGTTTGTCATGGAACTTATCGTAAAGCATCCCCCACTTAATGCTTTTCATTTGTGGACGAATCTCGATAAAAGTCCTGTCTGCCCAGTCTATGACATCGTTGAATACTGTTTTCAGTTCGTTTATATCAGAATCTCTGCGATGCTCCTGCATATAGTCCATGATGTTGCCATGGCTTACCCACGAAAGCGCAGTCTGAAGTATTTCCTGTCTTTCAACAGCTCCTGTGATGAAGTTGCTCCACTTTTGTACACGAGGGTCTGACTTGTTGCTGAACTCCTTGCGTGCGGCACTCACGAAAGGACCAGAATAAATGGCATTTAACTTCTCCTGCTCATTTAGTTTGATACCGCCTATATTGATAATTTCAAACCACTCTTTGATTTCCGACTCTGTTCCCTCGCAGATATACACAAGCACCTTGGTATCCTTAATCAGTTCCTGCTTGTCTTGAGGAATTGAGTAAATCTTACACGGGCGACCATTATACCGAATGGAGAACTTGCCTGTCAGAAAGCGGCCAAGACTTGTGATTCGCTGTTGCCCGTCCAACACTTCGAGCGTACCATCCTCTTTCTTATTGAAATAGAGAACGCCCAAAGGATATTTTTTCAGTACAGAATCTATTACAGCAGCTTCTGCCCTGCTGTCGTTCTCGCAATAAATATAATTACGCTGATATTCGGGCTGGATGGTAAGTTTGCCTGCAAGTCCAAATAACCCTTTCTGTTCCGATTCACTATAGACAAAGCCTTCACAAAGTTCTTTTACCGTGAAGAATTTAGGTATTGCTTCCATAAGATTTATTGTTTTCTTTTACGAATTAAGATACGCGCATAGGCTTGTGAATAATACTTCCCATCCACGATATAATAGACCTCCCCATCGGCAGGATGCTCCAATTCGATGGCTGCACCATCATTAAGTTTGCTTACTACAGTCCTTTTGCCCAACTTGCTCACCTGTATTTGCTTGGGATAAGTCTTTGTTGCCATGCGGAACCAAGTCTTGGTGATTCCCACTATCTCGAATTGCTCGGGACAGTACTTATCCAGAAAACTTATAGGGACACCCATCATGCCGTCATAATCACCGGGTATGGCGTCAACATACGGCACTTCTATTGCATCGTAATTATCATAATGCTTGTAGCCGACACCTCTAACTTCCTTGTGCTTACTGTGCTTTTTGTTCTCGGCCTCTGTCATGTAGATTTGAAAATCATGCCTTCGATTATGGTCCAGATTAGTAAACCAACAGCAATTTCGGAACTTAATCAAGCCCGTCTTCTCATCATATACTCCTTCAGAGTAATTTCTCGCATCGGGTGATTGGAAGTATGCGTTTCCCCCTGCAAAACCTTTTCCCGTCCACAACCTGCCGTCTTTAATCATAGGAAAAAACTCTTTATAGGTGATGGCATTAACCGGGCCTATTATCACGAACTGCTTTCCTGCTTCCATTATCCACATCAGAAACTCCCTGAAAAGTGAGAAGGGAGGATTAGTGACGATAATGTCGGCTTCGTCTCTAAGTTTCCGAACCTCCATGCTACGGAAGTCTCCATCCCCTTCGAGATAGTCCCATTGCAGGTCATCAAGGTCAAGTGGTCTGTCGTCAGCCTTGTCTTCTGTCAGGATGAATATCTTGCCATGCGTTTTCGTCTTATCTGCATCAAACTTGGGCGACTCTGTTTCAAAGAGTGTAAGTTGTACCGCTCCTTTGTAGGCTTTGCTCTCAGGAGCATAACTTGTAGATATCAACTTCTTTAAGCCTAATGCCGTGAAATTTTGAGCAAAATAACGTGTAAAGTTGCTCCACTCCGGGTCGTCACAAGGAAGCAAGATTGTCTTGCCACGAAAGACATCAGGATTGTAGTCAAGATAAGCTTCCATCTCAATCTCTATATCATGGAATTGAGTATAGAATTCGTCCATCTTGGCTGCTTTTGCATTGGTCAGTGTGCTATTAGCCATTTGTTCTTGATAGTTGTTTTGATAGCATCCAACTATCAATCGCAAAACGCGAGACGAGAAGACAAAATGAAGGCGCAGTGTCATCCTTATCGCGTTTAGCACGAGGCGGCCTCGGATTGGAGCCCCGGAATCATTATAAGAATGCACCACGCCTTCTGGCGTGTGCATCGCTTATCAATGATTACAGGAGCATATATACGAGCCACCTGTCACATATTATTTTCGTGCTTTTTATTCCAAATAGAGTTTCCGAGGCTCTTGGCTAAACGCGAAATAATAGCGAATGCATATTTTTAACCACAAAAGTACGGAAGTCCCTATCAAGGGAAATCCGCCACGAAGTTACAACATTCAAATGAATCTGCAACCCTTATCGTGCCGAAAATCCAAGGAAATGTGCTAAATTTGCATCACATTATATATATAAGGAAGAATGGAGATGAAATACAAGGTGCTGGCATTGGACTTGGACGGCACGCTGACGAATAGCGAGAAGAAGATTACCGACCGTACCCGCCAGACTCTGATACGTGCACAGGAGAAGGGACTGAAGATTGTACTGGCAAGCGGGAGACCTCCCTTTGGCATCAAGCCTATTGCCGAGCAGCTGGAACTGAAGCGCTTCGGCGGTTATATACTGGCTTTCAATGGTGGAGCAGTCATCGACTGTGCCACAGGAGAGACCATCATGCAACGTACATTGGACATGAGCCTCTACCCCTATCTGTACTCGAAGGGAAATACAGAGGACTTCAACATCCTGAGTTATCTGGGTGACGACATCGCCTGTGAGGACATCGAGGATGAATATGTGCGTTATGAGGCAAGGCTCAATGGCATGGGACTGCGCAAGGTGGGTAACTTCCTGGAGGAGATAGACTTCCCCGAACCGAAATTCCTCATCGTGGGCAACCCCGAGAAACTGGCCTTGCTGGAGAAAGAGATAGCCGAACACCTGAAGGGGGTGATGAGCGTGTATCGCAGCGAGCCTTTCTTCCTGGAACTGCTGCCGCTGGGTATCGACAAGGCCGACTGCCTGGACGCTTTCTTGAAGCAGATAGGCTACAGCCAGGAAGATCTGATGGCATGTGGCGACGGCTATAACGACCTGAGCATGATACGCTATGCCGGGATGGGTGTGGCAATGAAGAACGCCCAGAAGGTGGTGCTGGAGGCTGCCGACTATGTGACTCTGAGCAACGACGAAGATGGAGTGGCCGAAGCCGTAGAGCGTATTCTGCTGCAGGAAGAGGCATAAGGGAGTTCCCCTAAAAGGCAAATACGGGAAAGGACAGATGCGCATGGTTCACAAACAGGACAAGAAGGTGGCTCTGGTACTCTCAAGCGGAGGTGCCAGAGGATATGCGCACATAGGAGCCATCAGCGAACTGGAGCGACAGGGATTTGAGGTGACTTCGGTGGCGGGAACATCTATGGGTGCACTGGTGGGCGGCATGTATGCAGCTGGACACTTGCAGGAAGTGAGCCGATGGTTGAAATCGCTCACCATGTGGCAAGTGCTCTCGCTGGCCGACCTCACTCTGAGCCGCACACATCTGGCAAATCCCGACCGGGTGCTGGAAACATTGAAGCAGATAGTACCCGACGTGCGCATAGAGAATCTGCCAATACCCTACTGCGCTGTAGCTGCCGACATCAAGAACCAGAAGGAGGTGGTATTTGACCACGGAAGTCTGTACGAGGCCATTCGTGCATCCATCTCCCTGCCCTCCTTCTTCAAACCCGTAATGGGCAGGGGAAGTATTCTGATGGACGGAGGGCTGGTGAACCCGTTGCCACTCAACAGAGTGAAGAGGCACGAAGGTGACTTGCTGGCTGCGGTGAACGTGAATGCGCCGGTGTCGGCACAAGTGGAGGCATTGAGGCAAAGGGCAGAGCGGATGTCGATGCAGGAGCACAACAACCTGGTGCAGAGGTATCTGCCCAGCGTGCAAAGTCTGGAAAACAACCACATAAGCCTTCTGTCGGACGCCTTCTCCATGTCCATCGTACAGTTGACCCAACTGGCATTGGAGCGGCAGAAGCCCGACATCCTGGTGGAAGTGCCTGTCAACCGCTTTGATGCAGACTATGACCAGGCAGAGCGCATCATCCGCTACGGGCAGAGAAAGACCCGTGAAGCGGTGGCAGCATACAAGCTGTTCTCGCACGAGATGAGTTTTGCAGGAACAGACACCCCTGCATCGCCCAAAGAACAATAAGAAGAAACTCAAGACAAACAACCATAAGCCCCCAATGTCCAACCCAGAAGAAGTGGAACAGCATCCTGCAACCACACGACAGAGACAGGAGGGACAAACTAAAGACATAAGATTATGAACGAGAAAGACACCATTTGTGCTCTGGCCACAGCGCCAGGCGGAGCAATAGCCGTGATACGCGTGAGTGGCGAAAAGGCCATCAGCATAACGGAGTCAATCTTCAGCCGTCCCTTGCACGACAAGCCTTCGCATACGCTTCATTATGGAAGCATAGGCAAGGGAGTGGATGATGTGCTGGTGTCGGTATTCCGCGCACCACATAGCTATACAGGTGAGAACGGCACCGAAATCAGTTGTCATGGAAGTCCATATATCGTGCAGCGCATACTGGAACTGCTCATTGAGAACGGAGCCAGACAAGCTTTGCCGGGCGAGTTTACCCAAAGGGCTTTCCTCAACGGAAAGATGGACCTCTCGCAGGCAGAAGCTGTGGCCGACCTGATAGCATCTACCAACATGGCAACCCATCAGATGGCCATGAGCCAGATGCGTGGACAGTTCAGCGGAGAACTGGCCCGACTGAACGACAAACTTCTGCATCTCGCCTCGCTGCTCGAACTGGAACTGGACTTCTCGGACCAGGAAGTGGAGTTTGCCAATCGTGATGAACTTACCAACGTTGCCAACGAAGTGAGAAACCGCATCAAGCTGCTCACCGACTCATTCCAGACAGGCAATGCCCTCAAGAGCGGTGTTCCTGTGGCCATTATAGGTGCTCCCAACGTGGGCAAGAGTACCCTGCTCAACTATCTGTTGGGCGACGACAAGGCGATAGTCTCCAATATACAAGGTACCACACGCGACCTTATAGAAGATGTGGTGCAGATAGGCGGCATCACCTTCCGCTTCATCGATACCGCCGGCATACGCAAAACGCGCGACCAGATAGAGAAGCTGGGCATTGAGCGCACACTCAAGGCAGCAGAGCGTGCCAGCATCATCATACTTCTGACCGAGGATGGAGTACCCTTCCCCGATGTCCGTTTCCGTGATGACCAGAAGGTGCTGAGTGTCATCAACAAGTGTGATGCCTCTCTGCCCAGTTCGTCCTTCCTTTACCACAAGCGCACGGCTGGCACCCAGTTCCACGTTTCTGCCCTCACAGGCGATGGTCTGCCTCTGCTGAAAGAGGCATTGGTACGTGAAGCGGCCATCCCCGAGATACAGGAAAACGACACTATCGTCTCCAACGTGCGTCATTACCAGGCTCTCAAGAAAGCCCATGCCTCTATCTCCCGCGTGCTGGAGGGCATCTCCACAGGCATCCCCTCCGACCTGGTAGCCCAAGACCTTCGCGACTGCATCCATCACCTCTCCGAAATCACAGGCACCACCATAGCCTCCGAGGACGTCCTAAAATCCATATTCTCAAAGTTTTGCATCGGGAAATGACCCCTTATAAACAACTCTAAGCAACTTGGAGTAATTTGAACTAAGTCCCTCTAAATGAGGGACTTTTTGTATTTTAACACTTCAAGTTGCATATTTGTTAGTTACAGTTTTTCCAGTTATTTTTGCACCGTATTTCTACCGCGAGTGTAAAACAGAAAGTCAGATTCACACCTAAATGACATCGTAGGAACAAGCGTGAGACGCTATGAGAAAAGGCAAAAATGACATTGAGGGTACAATGTGAGACACCATGAGACGTGATGAGACAATGTGAGACACTTTAGCAGGCGAAAATTAACAAACGAGTGCAACAATTATGGAGATTCAGAAACGCTGTAAGTACTGTGGAAGATCCTTTATTGCGCATAAGATGACCACCATCTATTGCTCACCTTCGTGCAATAATAAGGACTACAAAAGAGCAATCCGGCAAAAGCAGATTGCCGGGTACATGGAGGAAGAAAAACAGAAGACTCCCAAGGTAGATATTCTTGGGGGCAAGGAATTTCTCACCCCAACCGAAGGTGCATTACTTCTTGGTCTAAGCCGCGCTACATTCTATCGCTATATGCTTAATGGCACCATAAAAGCAGTACAATTACGCGGAAAGACTATTGTTCGTAGGAAGGACATCGAGAGATTGTTTGACAATCCTCCAACTTATCAGTCCCATTCGGAGAAGAAGCAGGAGAAGCGAGAATACTACACTTTCAGGCAAATCATGGAGAAGTTCAAATGCTCAAAGAAGGCTATTATGACCAGAGTTGAGAAATACAACATCCCCAAAGTTTACCAAGGTCGCAACTGTTTCTTTGACCGTGCTCTGGTTGATGTCCATTTTGCTCAACTTATTGCGGATATTGACTTACGTGACTATTATACTATTCCGCAACTGGAGGAGAAATACAAGATGAGCCATGCAGCTGTATTATCATTTGTGACCAGAAACAAGATACCACGTATTACACAAGGAAGAACAGTCTATTACTCCAGGGCACATATTGATACGCTGAAAGGTGAGCGTGAATCCATCGATCCGAACTATTACACATACGCAGAAGTCATGGAGAAGTACCATTTCTCAAAAGACCAGATCTCTTACTACGTCCATAACTATGAAATAGACAATCATAAACAGGGACGTTTTACTGTCATCAACAGAAAGGAGTTTGACCGCATTATCAAAGAGCGCATGGAAACAAATTCTCCGGAGAAAGAAAAAGAGCGGAGAGCAAAACTGCCGAAACTCAATGCTATTCCAGAAGGTTATATTTCTGTTGCTCAAATAGCAGAAAAATATGGAGTCACGCCCAAACACGTCCAGGCTAAGACTCGTGAAGCAAAAACGCCAAAGTTTGTTATAAAGCATTTGAACTACTATAACGAGGCTGCTATTGAGCAGCTATTCAACAGAGACCCGGAGAAGTTTGAAGTTCCAAAGGACTATATCACGGCACAGGAGATTGCCAAACGCTTCAAGGTCACGGTTCATCACGTTCATGGGCGAACAAGAGAGGCCAACATTCCAAAGATAACGGTGAAGCATGTCAACTTCTATGAACTGAAAGCCGTTGAAGCTCTGTTTGCCAAAAATGAGGCAAGCGAAGAACTGCAAAAGAACGAAAGTGCAGAATGGCTATCTGGCACAGATGTAGAAGAAATGCTTGGTATTACAACTTGTGCAAGAAGGTCATTCGTATCAAGGCATAAGATTCCATCCAAGAAAGAACATGGTATAGCCTATTATCTCAGGTCTGCCATTGAAGACGTAAACAATACCTTAGCTAAATACAGCGACCAATACTATACTGTAGAACAGATATGTGAGAAGTTCAACATGGACAGGGGCAAAGTTTACGGGATGCTAAGATACAGCAATGTAAGAAAAGTCCATGAAGGAAAGTTCGCCTTGTTCCTCAAAGAGGATATCATAAAAATGATCCACGAGCGACAATTCACATAAGGATTTCCAATTATTCAGACTTATTCAGCCCTTATCATGAATTATAAAGGAATGAAAGCTATCATTATCAAATAAGTAAAGACATTTGCAACCAAATTAAATTATAAAGACTATGCAGTATTGTAAGACAGTAACACTTAGGACACGCCCCATAAAAAATGGGATGCTGTCATTCTATCTGGATTACTATCCAGGCTATCGGGACATCGTTACGATGAAAACCACTCGCCACGAATCGTTAGGAATCTACATCTATGCAGACCCTCAGAACAAACGAGAAAAGGAGTTCAACGAGATCATGACAGAAAAGGCTGAAGCCATTCGATGCCGTAGGTTTGAGAGCGTTGTCAACGAAAGGTACGACTTTTTTGACAAATCTAAGATGCATGGTGATTTCCTTGATTATTTCAACAGAGTACTTCAGGGGAAAGATCCCAAATGGAAGTTTGTTTATGAACACTTCAAGTATTTTGTCGGTGGCAAATGTCGATGCGAAGAGGTGGACATCGACCTTTGCAACAACTTCCGTAAATACCTTCTAACCGCCAAGAATCTAAGAAACGGAAAACCTATGTTCATCAACTCAGTAGCTGGCTATTGGTCAACTTTCCGTGGTTTTATCAACATCGCATACAGAGACAAGATGATTCGCACCAATCCAAACGACTTTCTTGAAAAAATACCCACTGTACCTGTTAATAAGGAAAGCCTTACACTGGCAGAGTTACAAAAGCTCTACAAAACTCCATGCGATATAGATGTCCTTAAAAGAGCCTCTATTTTTGCTTGTCTAACAGGAATGCGACGAAGTGATATTATGAACCTAACCTGGGGGAATATCAAATCTTATTCTGATGGTGGCAAATATGTCGAGTTTTACGCTCAAAAGACGAAGGCGCGAAATATCATCCCTATCAGCGAGGAAGCATACAAATTGATTTCTCAGAACAGAAAAAGTATCAACGGCAAGGTATTTGAGGGGTTCGAGATTATCATGGCACAAAAGCCCTTAAAAGCCTGGCTAAGAAAAGCGGGTATCAAGAAACGCATCACATTCCACTCTTTCCGGCACACATTCGCCTCATTGCAAGTTGAACTTGGAACAGATCTCTATACTGTCATGCAGCTGTTGGCTCATAAGAGTGTGACAACGACACAAATATATGCTTGTCATGCCGACCCGAAAAGGAGAGAAACGGCCACAAGAATCTCATCTAAGGTACTTGGCAAAGAGAAGAAAGCCAAATAACGCTCAACATATTGAGCAAACAAACAATTATTGCAACAAATCCTGCCAGCATGAATGAGCTAAGACAAGAAATATATTAAAAACGCCCAAAATATCGTAGTATAAAGAGATTATCTTTCAGTAATTCAAAAATTCTCCTTAACTTTGCAGTCCGAAAACTCAATTAAATCAGAGTAAGTATGACTAACAAAATTAAGGAGAATATTATAATATTTTGGGGAGGATTGTCAATCTGTCTTTATATTGCCAACTCCTTTGAATGGATTGATATAAGCCTGTGGCTCCAACAAATCATCAATTATGAATGCAACTTAGAGGAGACCACAAGAAAGTACATTCCTATATTTTTAACCATTTTAGTCCTAATTGGAATCGCTAAAATCATCATCGTTAGCTTTCAGTTGGGACAACTATCCATACCATCAGCTCGATGTTGCGGAAGGCAGGAGGTAAAACTCCTTTCGTCGTTACCTCTTGATGAGCAGTCTTGCTCAGAGCCACACGAAGATAACTTTACCTCTTTGATAACACCAACGACTAATGAAAGGATGCAGCACATACGAGACAGACATCTACAAGAGCAGATAGCTTTACATCAACAAATTATGAATAGCATTCACGACTATCTTTATCGTATTCTACCACCCTATATGAAGGACGAGGATATTGAAACCCTTTTCCAAAACGTGAATCTATGGCAGTATTCCCAAGAAACTCCCCTATCCCCATCCCTGACGAACGGGAAGCTTTCCACGTTGGACCTACGGCATCTTGCCTGGAATGTCGGAGAGCGACTGAAATGGACAGGTGAAAAACGTGCACTTTTCATCAAGCAGTCTTTCCCAAACGAGTTTAGAGACTCTGACATTTCTTCCATTCGCAGAAACCTCCGACAGCAAGGAGATTGTATCATTAAGATTGATGTTCCAGATAAGCACAATTATCAGTTCCACCAATTCGAGGTATAATCTCGCTTATTATGACTTATTCCAAACTTAACTTGGAATGACGAAATACAGCGTTGAATCAGTCTGTTCCTTTGCACTCAAATTACAAATAGTTTGAGATCATGCAAGAAACATTGACATTCAATGACCTCCCAGAGGTCGTTTCCCAGGTACTTTCCAAAGTGGAGAGACTGGAAAGAGTACTTGACATCATCAAAGATGAAGTGTGCAAGAAGTCTTCACTATCAGCAGAACACACGCCCATGACCATTGACGAGGCATGTGACTTCCTGAAGATGAAGAAATCCACGATGTATTACCATATTGAGCGCGACAACATTCCTGCCACCAAACGAGGAAAGAACTACATTCTTTTCAAAGACGAGCTTGTTGGCTGGCTGGAGTCTGGTCGTAAATCTCCCGTCGCATTATCGCCGGAAGAAATGAATGCTCAAAAGCTGTCATCCATCAAACGCAAACCGCGCAGGTTCGGAAATTGATGAACCAATGGTATTTAGCACGTTCCTCATTCTCATGACTGAACAATGCCATGTGACAGTCATCGGGAGGCTCTGTGATGTATGTACGGGAGAAGGCAAGTCTATTCAGACACACCTTCTCCTTTTCCGTACATATACCACGGAGCCTCTAATCCAATGACATTCAAATGTCAACACAACAAATGTTGCTTTGTCAGTCAGGATGCGTCACGGCAGTACCAATGACAACATCATTTCCAACCCAATCATAAAACAAAAATAATCTTTAGTATAAGAATGCCATTTTTTCTTGTAGCGATGTAGCGGAATCCCCTTCCGTCAGCAAAAGACGCTGTTATTCAAATAGTTACTTTCGCTACAACAGAAACAAATAGAACTTTTCCGCTACAATTATTCCTGATTAAGCAGACTTTCAATATCACAACTTAGGAAATCCTCCAAAGAAACACCGCCCGTACCTACGATAAAAGCCCGTTTGGGATGGAATGCTTCTACGAAAGCTGGCAACCCAGAGTTCATTCCGCGACGACCGCTTTTCACCTCTATAGCTGTCAACTCACCATCGTTATCTATAATGAAGTCTACCTCTTTGTCACTCTCGTCTTTACTTCTTGACGGCTCACGCCAATAATACACCTTGTAGTCCAGTTCCTCTGCCATACTCAGGATGTGTGTTCCAACCGCACTCTCTACCCATCGTCCCCAAAGTTTTGTGTCCGTCCGATCAGCAAGGAACGAATGGCCTTTGTAGGCCGTCAGCAGAGCATTGTTATATACCTGGTATTTTGGCACGGAGCCACGCTTACGTGCATCGTCATTAGCATATTTCTGCAGGCCCGTCAGAAGGGCGCATTCATCAAGGATATCTAAGTAGGCCGCAAGCGTGGTCACATTCCCGGCATCCTGCAACTGACCCATTAGCTTGGTCAGCGACAGTATTTCGGCAGAGTAGCCGCATCCCAACTCAAAAAGTTGCTTCATCAACGCTGGCTTGTAGATGTTTGAAGTCATTATAACATCCTTCTCAATGGCAGGAGCCACCAGAGAGTCCTTGATATACTTACGCCATCGCTTCTCATTATCAATCATGCCTGCAGGTCCAGGATAGCCGCCAAAGTAAATGTACTGGTCAAGCGTAACGCCGAAGGCATCCCTCATCTCCTGTAGACTCCAGTGCCCAAGTCGAATCAATTCAAAGCGTCCGGCCAACGATTCTGTCATTCCCCGTTTCAGCAGAAGGCGGCTACTACCAAGCAGCACCACCTTCAAGTTCACATGTCGACGACAGTCTTCATCCCATTCACGTTTCACCATCTCACTCCAATTGTCAATCTTCTGCACCTCGTCAATCACCAACAGACGCTCCTGCTCTTTACGTATTTGCATCGTAGCACGGGCTGACTCCCATACACGGTGAATCCAGTCACTATCCTTAGGATCCACAGCGTCAGCCACTTCTAAGGTATAAGGAATGGAGATGTCATCCAGGACCTGGCCGACAAGCGTGGATTTTCCTACCTGTCTCGGTCCTGCCAATATCTGCATAAAGTGCCTTGGTTCAAGGATGCGCTCCCGTAGCGCGTGATATTGCTTTCGTATATAAGTCATACTCAAAACGATTGTAAATATTACTCAATTCTTATTGCAACTTTACTCAAATCTCGCTGCAAAATTACTCAATTCTTCTCAATAGACCAAATAAAACAATCATAAAATCAACAAATTCCATTTATTCTTTATCTTTTTACCATTTTCATTTGTTAAAGTTTCTATTTTATGAAAAAAAAGAGCAGCCACACACGGGCCACCCTTTTCCTGCTTAATTTAAATAGTCGTATGAAAATGAAAAAATCAGTTTGTATTCCTTGTATTACTCATGTTACTGGCATTACTGATATTGCTCCATTCATAGCATCTTCTTGAATTCGTTGCATTTTGGACACACCCAATACTGCTGCTTCATCTTCTTGCTATAGACCTGGCACAATGGCACACCACATTGAGGACAAAGCTTTACCACTGGCTTCTTTCTGCTATCAGCATAAAAGACAGTCTTTCCAGTTGTCGGATGCACGCAAGACTTCTCCTCACAGACCCAGAAATGCTTTTTAGTCTTGGGAGAATACTTCCGTGCCAACGTCTTACGACGGCAAACAGGACATTCCTCATGAGGAACTTCCTGATCATCCTTACCAACAACGGCTGCTGAAGCCACATAATGAGACGAGCCTTCAGCAAAGGCGATATTCTCCAGAACCATCTTCTGGGTTTCTTCAAGAAAAACGCCCAACCCCATCTTTCCCTCCGCAATAGCAGATAGATTATATTCCATAACAGCAGTCAAGTCGGGCTTGGTCAACGACTCATGAATGCCATCTATCATGGCTGTGCCAAACGCAGTTGGAACAAGTTCCTTACCCTTTTTCTGAATACAGGGAAGAATATCAGACTTACCAGACTTTGTGGCGAGCAAATCTGCAATGATACTGTCGCGAGTGGCAGGGGTACCAATACCCTTACATTCCTTCAGTTTCTCCTTGTTTGGATTATCTGGACTGACGAAACGCCAGATGTTGGTCATGGCTGCCAGCAACGACCCTTCCGTGAAACGCTTTGGCGGGGTTGTCTTCTTTGTGTCTATAATATATATAGGTATAGGGATTATATCACCTGTAGCCAACGTTGGCACTTCCTTTACCTCATCGTCTTTGTCATCTGACATGGATATGCCTCTCCATCCTGGAGAAACAATCGTCTTTCCGCTGCCGGCAAAGACATATCCTTTGGCTGTCAGTTCATATTTCACTACGTCATACCTGCATGGTGGATAGAACTGAATCAAGTATCTCACGGCTATCATGTCATAGACTTTTCGCTCTCGTTCATCAAGCCCCTTCGGGATAACGCCTGTCGGAATGATGGCATGGTGTGCGCTCACCTTACCATCATTAAAACAGCGGCTCTGAATACTTTCGTCTGCATTTGATGCAGCTTCAAGACCATATTCAGCAAGGGCTTTCAGTATGCGCCCAGCGTCGCCATGCTGACTGGTAGGGATATAGTTGCAGTCGGAACGAGGATAGCTCACGAATTTCTTCTCATACAAAGACTGCACCTTGGCAAGCACATCCGATGGCGACATGCCATAGCGTTTATTGGCTTCCACCTGAAGCGTGTCAAGCGAATAAGGCAATGGAGCACTCTCTGTCTGGCTCTTCCGTTCACTGGAAGTGACACGAGCCGGTTGGTTCTTGACTTCATTCTGAATCTTCTCTACATAGTTACGTTGGATAATGCGCCCCTCGCTATCGAGAGGTGCTTCATCCGAAGGTTTCAAGATTGCCGAGAATGGGATGCCGTTCTTTGAATACTTTCCCGTCAGTTCATAGTACTCCACAGAATGGAAATTTTGAATTTCCTTTTCTCTTTCGACAACAAGGGCAAGTGTCGGTATCTTGACCCTGCCTACTCGCCACACTCCTGCAGCTCCATGTTTCCTGGCACTAACGGTATAAGCCCTCGACAAGTTGATACCAACCAGCCAGTCGGCACGTTCCCTTGCCAGTCCTGCATGATAGAGCGGCCTGTATTTCTCATTAGGTTCTATATGGTCGAATGCCCGCTTCAAGCTGTCGGTGTCCTTTGCATTGATAAGAATACGACGCACCTCTCCCTTATATCCGACATACTCCAAAATCTCGTCAATAAGAAGCTGGCCTTCCCTGTCCGGGTCACCGCCATTGACCACAACATCCGCTTTACCTAAAACACTGCGAATATATTCAAACTGCTCTTTGGTAGATGGTGAAGGACGTTTCTTCCATGTAGATGGGATGACGGGATATGTACTAAAATCAGCATATTCCTTACCATATGCTTCAGGCATGGCTGTCATCATGATATGCCCGTAGGCCCACGTCACAACAACATCCCCCTTCTGGTAACAGTGTTTATGCTTGTACGAGCTGTAATCACTCCATAAATAAGCAGCCATCGCCGTGGCAATGTCTGGCTTTTCTGCTATATAAACAATCATGACTTCTTGCTTTTATAGTGATTGACAATAAATGAAATCATATCAAGTAGCAGCCAGATTAAAGCAAGGATGGCTACAAAGAAAAAAGTGATTATGACCACCCATAGCTTGAACATGGCATGTGGTGAAAGCACTTGCCCTGACAGGAGATTGGCAGCCCCAACTCCCGTAATGATTAACCCTACTATCAAGAGTGAAATGTTAAAGAGATAAAAACCCTTCTTACTGAGACGCAACTTTGTCATATAATAAACGATTAAAGATTTCGCATAATAACACCTACGCCTGGCTGCTTAGAACGTACCATCGTCGGGTACTCTAGCTCCACGTTGAACATGTGAAGAATCCTGTAGATATTACTTTTCCCATGATACCCCGTGCGAGACATGATTTCCTTTATACTATAACCGGCATTATACATATTGATGACCATCCTGTACTTTTTAAGTTTCTTCTCATGGAACTTATCAGACAACAGTTCGGCCTGGAAATCATCAAAAGCAGCCTGCCCTTTTGTAACTGTCATGCTCGCAATGACATTAAGCGTGTTCTGGGTACTCACTTTCGGAAAAAATACATCAGAGGTGTCTAATGAATCTTTCAGGGATATTATTCTGATATTCTTACTGGCGCACAGCTTCAGGAAGAACATCATTTCGTTGAAATTGCAGAAAGCATTATCAAACGAAACCAGAACAGCCGTGTCATTGCTATTCAAACTGCTAATGAACAATTTCCAATTCTGACGTTGCCCATTGCCTTTCTCGTCATAGTAAATGAAAGAGCAAGGCATTTGTTTCATAGATAAAACAAACGCTTCTAATTGCTCAATATAATAAGCAGTATTTACATAGCCTATATACTCCATATTGCTCCGATATTCATTAAATGAACGCCGCAAAGGTAATATAATTATTTTTATTAAATCCTTTATTTAGTGAATTTAACGCACTTTTGACTAAATTGAGATGCAATTTTGGTTCTATTTGGTTCTACTTCTTAGAAAAATGATACCAATAATTAAAATAATGAGCGTACAAAACAAGATTTTGAGGAAAATATTGTAATTTTGCACCCCAAAAGAAATAAAGAGATTTTATGAAGAAAAGAATACAAACATTGAAGTTGCAAATAACACATTGCATCTTGTCACATGAAATTGACGCAAAGAGCATGCTTCATCACACTCTTCTGCCATTATTTATCGCGTGGATTGTTTTGCCAACATGTATGTCATGTTCAGATGATGACACCCTTGACTTTCAGTCTTCTGAGGATGCATTAAAGGTCTATCAGACTTATTTAGGTAGTTTGAAGGACATGAAGACATCCAACACGGCTATTTTCTGCAAAGAAGCTAACAAGTGGAGGTCAACCTCCGATACTGTCTTTCATTATCTTATGCGGGATTCTGTCTTTCTGAAAGATAATAATTGTGCAGAAAGATTCACAGCAATCCATGACTCAATTCGATTTGAGTTTCTACGCCTTACAGAAACATGGCGTTATTCCTATGAGGATGTGTTGAAGATTAAAGAACAGACATCAGTGTTCCATGATGACAAGGAACTTCAAGGAGCCGTCAACGAGGCACAACCCTTTTTCCTGAAACTGGACAGCATTCCTCTGTTAGAGAGTGGCAAGGCAAGCATTCTTCGCAATTACAGGAAACTGCTTAAAGACACAAAGCTGAAAGGAATCAACACGAAAAGTGATATGCTTGAATTTATCGGCAAGGAGGACATTATGTTTCGATCATTCCTGGCCCATCTATACGATATGGACAAGGAACCTCTGGCCGATATTACACAGGAAACGGAAAGCATTTGCCGGAATATATTCATTGCCGCAAAAGAAGGTAAGATTAAGGCCCGTGATGCTATGGTATATATGTCGATGAGGACAGTACGAAGATTGCTACAGAACTCTACGGCATGCATCTCGGACATTAACCACCAACAGATGAAAAGTAAGGCGCAAGGGAACGCCTATCTATGGATGATCATTCAGCCTTTCATTAGCATTGACCAGTTTTCAATCGCTACACTTACCCCACAAGAACGCAGCCAGTTCAACTACGTCATATCACAACTGCCAAAGTCAACAAAATTTGCAAAGACATTTGACATTGACCAACGAGCATTGAACTACTTGCTTCCTCAGCAATTACTGAAAATGTATGTACTCACTTTATAATTTATACTACTATGATTAAAGAAGAAATATCCAAGTTCATGGCATTGGTACCGCTAATGCTTCCCAAATTGATTAGGAGTAATGGCCCAGACGAAACGGACATCACAGATGATTCCGGCATTCTGTTCTTCTCGCTGGAAGAACGACTACCTATCAGCATTGTAATGGATGAAATAGACGATGGGATGGAACTGAAGCTGTTGTATCACGGCACAAGCAAGGATAATCCAAGGATCCATCACTGTTGTTTCTTTGCCAGTTCCAAAGCATCAAACTCCATGTTCAAATTCAACATAGTATCAGATGAGCGTGAATTTGTAGATGGCTTGAACGTGACATTGTACGATTCGCTTGATACGATGGAAAGCGAACTCGAATCCGACCTGAAATCCCATGCCGTAAGTTTCGACTTTATCCAGGCAATGGAGGTTTCTGAATTACTGGCTTTGTTTTGCACCCTGTAATGAGAGCCGAACTGTTTTATAAGATAGCCGACATCATCAACTCCAACAGCACGAAATACCGTGCCGTTATACCACGAGTGAGGAGGCAGTATATGACTCAGCAAGGTGACAAACTTGTAAAGTCAACCTGCCTCGTTCTCAATATCATGGTGACAAACCGACCAAAGAACCACATCAATCGCAGTATATGGAATAACTATGAAAACGACATCGACAGGATTATCAAAAAGATTGCTCGAAGAGACATGGATTTTGCACAGCGGATTGACAAGTGTGAGCCGACACTGTTTGACATCGAAGTTATAGTTCGCAGGGCATCTTTCCAAGCCCTGAAGCTGAAACTTGTCAAAACAGCCTACGACATCTATCTGGAGAACGATTAGGTGATATTATCCATATTACTCATATTATCATTATACAATGACAGCAAAAGTAGTATTTTTCATATTTCCCGTATTACTGGTATTACTTCCTGTTCTTATCTATAACAGGCACAGTCCTCTCGTGGTCAGAATCTGTCTGCATATGATAACCGATCCGGAATCAAAGAGAGTACCGGCAAACATTCTTGTCGTACTCCTCGTCTTTTATATTACAATACACTATGCCGTATATCCAAAAGATTGGGGAATAATTCCGCCAATCGCCATAATCATATTCCTGTCGTTCACCAAGAACTGCATAAAGACACTTTTGACAATACGTAGAAAGCATTATCTACGGTGGTGCATAACGTTGGTTTGTCTTATCATTCCCTTTATCCCCCATCTATTATCTTTGGCCATAACGCTGGCTTTCATTCTGGAATTCTCATACTTCTATCCTTCTGATGGTATGGAGAAGTTTTATGACGATCATGCCAATGAAGCGGATGTAGATAAGAAATTCATTGATGCTTATTTCAAATAAAATTTGTAATGACATTCATGTGTAAAACTCAAATACGATTCATCCAATGAAAGAGAATACAAATAGAACCAAACTGTCCTTGAAACTTGACAGCGGACTGGTTTCTTTCCTGAAGACTCAGGAGAATCATAAGTTTTCACGTTATGATGCCTTTGTATGGTTAGTGGAACACATCCTGGATTCGGATGTGGAAGATTGCGGCAAACCTTCTTCGGCATATCAAGAATATTTAGTCAGATATACCGAACTGGCCAAGACATGGCACTGGAGCAGACCGACAGTTCAGAAATTCATTGAAGGGCTTGAAGCCATGTCTGTAATCATCAAGAAAAAACATGTCAATGTTTTTGCGCTGTCTCTTCCCGACGAAAGCGCGATTGCTGACAGCCATAACGACTCTTCCACCTCCCATCCCACTACAGAACCGATGCTTGCATCGTATCATTCGCAGCCCTCTTCGACGAGCTTGCTCAAACCGACAAGAGGGAAGCGAAAATCGAATAGAGGGAAGGGATGAGTTAAAACTCTAAGCCTAATTAGAGTTAACTTCCGTTAACACATTAGGCTGCCTCTCCAAAGGAGTTCCTACGGGGAGCAAGCTCAGGCAGATTATTATAAAAACATCAGTCATATGGGAGAAAGAAAGCAGGTGATGGACATGCGCTCGAATACAGATGGCATCAGCAATGCTGAGAGCAACGAACAGCAGCGTAAATGGACAAATAATCTTTGGGACAAGAAAGCCAAGGACAGCTTGGCAAACTATGACCCTTCAAGGGCTCACTTGAACTTTGAAGTGACAAAAGGCGGCAAGGTGCAGCCTATTGACACTTCAAAATCCATCCAACAAAAGATGGATGAAAACTTGTCGGCTCGTGGTATCAAAAATCCAAACGCAAGAAAGGATGTAAGGAGGAAACAACGTATTCTTGCTCAGATGATTTTCGGAGGAAGCCGAGAACGCATGTTGGAGATAGCCTTCGGAAGCCAGGAGGTTGATTTCACAAAAGGAGCAGACAACTCGCACCTGACAAGAAGTAATGACATTGAAAAATGGGCTGTTGAGGTATATAACTTTGTCGCAAAGCGTTTTGGTGAAGATAACATAGTCAGCTTCTATGTACATCTGGACGAAACTAACCCACATTGTCATTGTACAGTCATCCCTGTAGATGAAGAGAAAAATAAAATCTCCTGGACTAGCGTATTTGGCAAGAACCCTGCAGAGGAAAGCGCATCACTAAGAGAACGGCACGATGCCCTATATGAAGAAGTGAACAAGCATTGGGGCTTGGAACGTGGAAGCAATATGGCTGAAACTGGTGCAAAACATCGTTCAACCGAGGAATACAAACGTGATCTGGTCAGGGAGGTTCAGTCATTGGAGTATACGAAAGAAGGACTTGAAAGACAAATACACCGCATGGAAATCAAGGTGAAAAGTCTCTCAACAATGATTGCAAACTTACAGGCTCGAAAAGAAAAAGTCAATGAGGAGATAGAACTAATCGCACGTCAATTCGGGCAGGAAGGACAAGACAATGAACAACTTGCCAAGAAGATGCAAGAGCTGAGAAAGGAACTGATGGACATCAACCAGAAAATCGCAGAAAGACAACGCACTGTTGACGAGACAAACAACGAGATTGCCTTGACTAAGCAGCGACTGACGGCCTTGCAGTCAGAACATCGACGCGCTGAAGAGAGCTGGGGCGACGACATAGACAAGGAGGCTGCATACCTTAAAGCAAATATGAACATCACCTACCAAAAGATGCTGATGGAAACAATAGAGCCTCTGAAGCCTACACTCAGTGAAAAGCAAAAGGAAATCCTTCAGGAGTCCGGTTTCGTTGAGTTGACAGAAAACTCGAAGGATGTCATCAACTGTGCCCTGCTACTTGCCTTGCGATATGTCAAAGCCGCTACGGATTATGCCGTGTCTCATGGTGGCGGAGGTGGTGGAAATCTGACTGGCTGGGGACGCGACAAGGACGATGATGACGAAAGATGGTGGATGAAATGTATTGCTCAGTCGGCAGCCATGATGAAACCATCGGGAAGAAAAATCAAACGAGGGCGATAATATCGGTAATACAAGTAACATGAATAATATCAGTAACATTAGTAATAACAAAACAAGTAAACAATGAAAAAAGTAATGATGATCTCAATGCTTGCGCTCTCAATGACTGCAAGCGCAAAAGGATGGCCTGTTGACACACTTCACCAGGCTTCAGTTGACAACCCGTTTTTACAACGTCTGGCACCTACGCTGACAACCGACTATGTCCAAGTCGGCAAGATTAGCCAGCACTGGTTCTTCGGAATCCAAGGTGGCGCATCTGCATTCATCGGCAAGCCACTGGGATGTGGTGACTTCTTCGACAGGACGACACCTTCATTTAATGCCTACCTTGGCAAGTGGTTCACACCAAATGTTGGGGCAAGGGTGGCCTTTCAGGGATTGAAGTACAAGAACAGCGACCTGGTAAAAATGAGTTATCAGCTGGCACATGCGGATCTCATGTATAATATCGCCAACCTGTTCCGTCGTTCCTCAGAGAGTATGCCAAAATGGGATTTTGCCCCATATATCGGAGCTGGTCTGGCTCACGGTTCTAACGTGATGTCACCAGATGGCAGTAAGCTGCGAAACTTGCAGTTTGCGCTAACCTATGGCATCCATTCACGTTACCATGTCAGCCAAAGGTTCTTCCTATCTGGAGAACTTGGAGGATTTTCCACGTTCCGTGATTTCGATGGGAACGGTGACAGGGGCAAGTTGGGAGAAAACATGCTCTCCCTTTCGTTGGGTATCGGTATGAACTTAGGAAACCCAAAATGGAAACATGCCATCGACGCTGTGCCATACATTAATCAGAATGACTATCTTATTGCATACAGCAGACAACTGGAACAAAACAATCAGATGCTCCGCAATCAACATAACATCGACCAAAAGACGCTTGATGAGCTGAAGAAGATACTGGAAATAGAGGGCCTTTTGGATAAATATGGTTACTTGTTTGATGACCGTGGCAATGGGAAAAACAACTACAGAGGATTGCTATCACTTCGTTCACGCCTGAAAAGCATGAACTCCTTTTCCATACCCCAGGCTTTGGAAACACAGCCTAATATTCTGAATATCCCTATCTACTTCTTCTTCCAATTAGACAAAGCGGAATTAACGGATGAATCCCAGCTTATCAATCTCGATGAACTTGCAAAAGTTGCTATTGAGCATAACTTGAAGGTACACATCGCCGGAGCTGCTGACAGTGCAACAGGCTCAGAAAACGGTAATTCTTCACTAAGCAAGGAACGAACAAGGTTCATCGCCAAAGAACTGAAGAAACGAGGCGTACCGACAGACAGGATGAAAGGCATTTCTCTTGGCGGTATAAGCGACTTCACAAATCCCAAAGATAACAGATACAGTAAGGTTTCACTCTACCTGGAGATTGATGAGGAAAAACTAAATGACTGACGATAATTCTATGACGGACTATAGGGTAATCATAGCTGGCAGCCGCTCCTTCAATGACTATGCGCTGTTGAGGGAGCACTGCCTTTCCATCTTACAGGAAAAGATGAAGACACACAGGGTCATCATCGTTTCCGGCCATGCCCGTGGCGCAGATTCTCTTGGGGAAAGATTTGCGAATGAGTTCAGGCTTCCCTTTGAACTGCATCCCGCCAAATGGCGGTTACTTGGCAAGGCTGCAGGTATGGTAAGGAATGCAGAAATGGCAAAGTGTTCCGACGCGCTAATTGCATTTTGGGACGGAAAGAGCCGTGGCACGGGGCATATGATAAAATTTGCCAGACGCAATGGGCTGGATATATCCATCCTTGATTATACACGAATCAAGGCAGGCAATATAACCATAGCATCCCCCTTACCATCGAAGCCTGTCGTACAGTCGTTGGATGACATAAAGCAGAAGATGAGCAATACATCATTCAAACGATAACAATATATTTACGAGTAATATGGATAATATGAGTAACATTAAGAATACAACTGATCTTTTTCTACGGAAGACACAAACAGTTTCCATTGATGGCCGTGGCATAACAGGTCTGTCGTCAGGTATTGAAGAGCTGGACAGAATAACGCATGGCTTTCAAGAGGGGGACTTGATTACCATTGCCGGACGACCGGCAATAGGAAAATCCTCACTTGCACTGTCTATGGTAAAAAGAATAGTCATCGACCGCCGAATGCCTGTCATATACATATCACCCAGCATGACTGGAGAAAAGATTGTCAAGCGCCTTCTCTCGATTGTTTGTAGGATTCCACTTGAACACATCGTCAGCGGAATGCTTTCGGTGGAAGAATGGGAAAACCTTGAACGAGGCTCAGCAGCACTTCGGGACTCTCCTATATATATCTTTGACACACCAGGCATCAGCATAGACAAGCTGGAAGAACAAGTACACATGTTCTGCAAGCAAAATAAGGCGAAAGCCGTTTTTATTGATTACCTGCAACTCATCCAATCAAAGGGCAATACTAACTGGACCAGGAACGATGAAGTCACGGATGTTGTCTGCCGTCTTAAATCTCTGGCCATGACACTGAATGTGCCTTGTGTCATTCTCTCTCAGACAAACAGACCCGAACACAAAGAGAATACTGATTTCATCTACACTCCCCAACTCTCAGACCTACGCGATTCTGGAACAATAGAAGATGTGTCGGATATGGTCATGTTTATACATCGTCCTGAATATTATCAAGTCTATCAGGATGAATATGGAAACGACCTGCGTGGTATAACAGAACTCTACATTGAGAAGAATCTCACTGGACATCGGCATAGAATAAGACTGAAAAGCAATTATGATATCGCCTCTTTTGAGTCTGTCCAAACCCAACACCTTTCTTTCGATTCTGGTCAAGCATCGCCGTTCGGCATATTCTGATAGTAGCTTTATTGCAGAGTATAGCCGTTGTTGTGATGATTGGGCTATCGGCACATATATTATAAAAAGCATGACCATTAGAGGCCATGCTTTTTGTTATCTATGCACATAAGGGCGTGACATAGTGGAGCCCTGCATGTGATTTGTCACTTTTTCTTCAGCTCCAGAAACGTCCTTTGCCATCGCTGAAACTGTGGACTGCTCCTGACGTGCAACTGAAAATCTTTCGATGACTTGCGGAGTTCGTTTCTTTGCGCTGGCGTTAACCACTCTGCTGAGCTTGGCTGCTTCGCTGATGGTGAGACAGCCGATTTCTGATGCGATTCCATATTTTCTTAAGTCTTGATCTGTGATACCTGCTTCTCTCAGTTTGTTCTTGTAGTCGTTATCAATCCTTATGTCTGTAAGTTTACCGAAACTTCCGTGTCCGAAAGTCGTTATCATCACCACATTGCCACCTTTGCTGGAGATGTAGTCTCGCATATCCCTGAGTTCTGCACCAGAGGTAATGAAATCATCCAGGATGATGTAACTGGCACCCTTTGTGACATTCCCTTCAAATCGCATTCTACGGCTAAGACGCGCAACGTCAGAAGCATCTGTATGAGAGACACTAGTTATTGCAATAATGTCATCCTCTACCGTCATACCTGCCGCTGAGAATTTTGCTGCAAATGCAGCTGGTATCATATTGATGCCAGTCCCATTTTGACGATGAATATATGCTACATGAGCTTCAGGGAAACGTGTGGCGACATCAATCACTTTTTCGTCCTTTACGAGATCATCAACGAGCCTGATGGCAGCATCGAAATCACCTTGCTTGGCTGCAAGGAAGTCCGGGTGATGCCTTGCCACACTGGAAGATGTATGGTTAACGACAGCAGGAAAGCTATCCCCCCATGCCTTTCCTTGTGGCATGGAGTCCTTTTGCTGAAGCATGTAAAGGGCTGTTCCCATATCCACACTGACAGGTGTCTTTCCGAAATACATCTCTGCATCATCGGCATGGAACGTGAACAGCACCTCCATATGATTATCCTTGACCGTGATACCGTCAACGGTGAAATCGAGGCGGGTCAACCCCGCGTGCTGCCAGCTGTTCCTGCTGCTCTGACTTCACATCTTCTTGTTTAGGCTTTTCCGTTTCCGTAGTGGTCTGTTCGCCTGGCTTAGATGCCTGATGAGTCGGAGCATAGGTTTTGTTCTGTTCACGGATGTCGGAAAAGTCGGCATTAACGCCATCACGCTCAATCCGCATATTAACCGCATCGACACGCTGGCCTATGAATGATGCAGAACGCTTTACATCCAAAAGAGTTGTCTTTATATACGAGGGGTCTTCTTTTAGATTCGAGAGCCATCCCTTCAGATAGGCCGCACTGTCTGACTTTACATGCTTCGTCATCCCGTACTGCGATGACACCAAGGCAGCTGTAAGTTCAGCCACCAGTTCCTCACGGGCATATTCTGCACTGCCGAAACTTTGTCCTGGCTTCAGACGATTAAGACGACTCTCCGAACCTGTACTGTGACTCATCTCATGCAAAAGATTAGAATAAAACGATTCTCCATCTATAAACTGTTGCTTCTCAGGAACAACAATCATGTCTTTGCTGATGCTGTAATAGGCATTGTCACCATGAGTCGGCTTGATAGGACAAACCCACAGGTCCTTCTCTATCATTGCATCAATAGCCGGAAAACTCTCCATCTCCTTATCAGATGTTTCCCGTTCACCCTTTGACTCATTGAGGAACTTTTCGTACATTTCGGGACGCGCCTCCCTCATGTTCGTCTGGTCAAGGTTGAAGACATTGTAAACCTGAAGCTTTGGATAAACATTGTATTTCGCACGTTCCTCCTCACTCATCTGCTTATAATCCTCGTATTTAATACGCTCTTTAGTCTCTGCATTGACCACCGTGAAGGTCGTCAACATGACAGGCGTACTCTTCTCGCCTTTGTTGACCGATACCATCGGAAGCTTTTCACCTTTCTCGTCAAGTGCTGGTGTCCGTCCACCTTCCTTGTCCTTGACATAGTTCAGTCCCATGATACGGTCAAAGGTAGCATAACGGGATGTCTGCCATCCGTTCTTTTCCTGCATGAGCATCAAAATGATGCAGTTCATGCCATTATACTGACGGCCACTAAGGTTGCGCGGCAATTGGGCTGCCTGAGGGGAGAACCAGGGCTTTTTCCAGTCACCTTGCAGATTGGTAATCTTCTCAATCATCAGCTCGGCGAACTTGTCCATTGCCTTGTCCTCAGCACTTCTCCCATCAGCATTTGTGGTATAGTTCTTCTTAGCCATAGTTTCAATATTTCTTGTTCTGGTATTCTTCTTTGATGAATTCCTTCATGTCACTAACACGGCAGGACAACCGAACTTGTTTGTCATACGAAGCAAGCTGTAGTTCACCGTCAATGCTCACCCTGCACCTGGGCTGCATCCATTCCGGCTTGACGGTATCAATACCTGCACCCTTTTCAGGAAAACGAAGGAAGCGAACCCACGTGCTGACAAAATTATCACCTACCTTCTCGGATGAGTATGCCGAAAACAGAAGATATGGATTGCCATTGCGGTCACTCTTTTCCTCATAGATATTATCGTTCTTCAGATGACCTCTAAAATGAAGTTCACCTGTGATGCCATCCTCGTCTGACACATTTTTGACTGAAACTTTGTTTGCCGTAAGATAGAAGGCCAGGTCTTCCCCTTTCTTTCTAATATCGAGTGTACCCTGCACCGTGACCCTCTGCTTCTCCATGAAAAGGGAAAGGTCACTTTTCTTTCCACCCTGGAAAGTTACGAGAACATCCAGATCTCTTCCTTTGCCTTTGGCATCCGGGAGTTTTACGTTCACTACAAAAGACAAATAAGGCTTTTCGTTCTTGTCTGTACGTGTGGTGGCACTTCTCTTGATAGTACCAGTCATGTTAACATCTGCTCTAATCATTGTACTAATGCTTTTAATGAATAATTATTTTCTTTGTAAATTCTGTTCCTGGGACAGTTGCTGTGTAACGATCTGCTCGTAGTTCTGTGATGCTTGTTGGGAGAAAGTAATGGCACTGACCATAGCTCCGATGCGTTGACGTTTTGTGGCATCATCCACGTCACTTCCAAGCACCTGTGACAAACGTGACTGTTCTGCGGAAGTCAGTTCATGGACATACTGTTTCTTGCCGTCATCAGTAGTGAGGACGGCAGTACCGCTGTCCTTAATGGTCAACATAGCGGATTTCAGATTAGGCGTAAATCCGCTGATATCGATCCTCCGGTTGACCAAGGCATCCGTTACAGTTTCCATTTTCTCTTCTTTGCTTTTGTTCTCCATCTGCATACTGAGAAGAAGCATCGTCATGAACATTTTCATAATGGAATCCAAAAGGTCACCACCCTCACCTTGTCCGCTAAGAGCCAAGGCTGAATCATCGGAAGACATCAGCATGGTCAGCCAGTCATTGGGAGTGACCTGCTGCTGTTGCGTAGCAGGTGGCGGAGTCAGTGTTCCACCTGCCTGGTATTGTGCCAAAAGATCTTTGCCATTATACTGAGCCTGTTTCTGAAGATTCCCTTTCTGGTTGATTTCTGCAAGGTAGGCAGCAGGATTGACCCATTGCTGCTTTCCTTCAGAGGAGATATTGATGACACCAAAATGCAGATGTTCACCTGTCGTGCGAGATCCTGTGTTTCCTGACATACCCAGTTTCTCTCCAGCCTGTACGGTATCGCCTTTCTTGACATCAATTTGAGAAAGGTGCATATACTGTACTTGTGTCTTACTGCCATCAGGGCGAGCATATTCCACAGTTACCGTCTTGCCACCACCTGTATTGGTGTTATGGTTGACGGCCACTACTGTTCCGTTGTTCTCCGTTGCAAGGACTACATCACCATTGGTTTTGATATCGATTCCATGATGAACTTGTGTTTTGCTTCGATCCATCGGGTCTTTTCGTGGCCCATAAGAAGAAGTAATGAGCATAAAGGAGTCTCGCTTAACTGGCATGCTGTATTCACCTTGCGGCAAATCCATTCCTGTTGACTTCAGCTCACTATTACTGGATGGACTGGTAGATGCACCTGCCTTCAATGGATTGGAGGCAGTGCCGAATTGCCGTCCTTCCCTCTTCATCTGCTCCATAACCATCTGGTCATACTTCTGGAGGTTGCTGCCCTCGATAACACCAACGATGGTCGAGACATAATTAGAGGCAGTGGCATAGCCGCCCTTTTTAATGCCAGCAGCCCATCCCCTGTAATCATCAGGAGATAAGTTCCCGACATATTTTTGGTAACGTGAAGCCATGAGGACTTTGGAATGGTCCTCATAGCTTTGTCCCACATTGTCATACTTCTTGAACTTCTCGTTTGGCTTATCATCATTTGCAAGGACGTATGCACCGTTGAACTCGCCCTTCACGCCAAAATGATTATTGGCTGTCCGGGCAAGGGTGCTCTTGCCGTTAGCAGACTCAATGATGCCTTGTGCAAGGGTCACAGAAGCAGGTATGCCATACCTACGCATTTGTTCCATGGCGTACTCCGAATACTGGTCAATGTATTGCTGTCTTGAATTGTTTGCCATAATGTTTCACTATCTGTGAACGCCTCGATGCTGTTCCTCCTCCTGTTTTTTAGCAGGAGCAACAACTTCTTTCACTTCTTGCTTGTTTTCCTGAGAAGATCCTTCTGAGTTTCTTTTTGCCGTGGCACGGGGATTCTCCAACTGGTCACAGATGGCCACTCGCTCACCGGCACGGATAAGCTTTGGCAAATAGGTATCAAGAGCATGATAAGGGAATCCTGCCATCTCCACAGGTTTGCCATCCGGCCCTTTTGTCTTGCTGCTTTTAGTAAGGGTAATGCCAAGAACCTGGGATGCTTTTCTTGCATCCTGTTGATAGGTCTCATAGAAATCACCGACACGGAACAGCAAAAGAGCATCTGGATGTTTGCTCTTCAGATCCAAGAATTGTTTCATCATGGGCGAAAGGGCAACGGCAGCTACAGCCTTGGTTTCTGCTTTGGTCGCTTCCTCCTTAGCTTTCTCTTCCTGTCGTTCTTTCTCTTTCTGCTCAGGCGAATTACGGCGTTTCTCTTCTTGCTGATTGTTCCTACGTTCCTGCTCCTCATGAAGTTTTGTGCCATCAACTTCTGGAGCAACCCTTTCTTTCGTTTCTTCGAGCTTTCTGGCAAGGACATCAGAATAAAGGGCTGCTGCCAAATGCTTTTTGTAGTCCTGTTTGTCATCTGCCAGCCACAAGCGTTGCCACTGTTCCTGATTGACATATCGAGGTTTCTGCTTCTCATCGCCGATTGTGGCGACAAGGAGAATCTTTGAATCTTTTGTCTTGAAAGCATTGACCTTGGAGATAAGGTCTAACGCCTCCTGACTGGCATCACTCTTGAAGACATTGACTGGAGGAACCTGGTTCTTACTGAACAGGGAATAGTATTTCTGAGCCATCTGTGTACGGAACTCCTGCACATGGGCATCGTCATGGTCGTTCTTGATGACATCGAAATAAAAGCTGACATCTTCCTTGGATGGATGAACAGAAAGAACGGGCATGTTTTCAGCCTTCATGGCCAGCGTCCACTTGCCTTCGTCGTCTTTGAGCATGGTGACAGCTGAGAATTGTTCCGGCACATGCGCAATCGGGAACTGTGCTGCCCACTGCTGCTGACGTTCATTGGAAGGCTTCTCAATGAGCTGTATCTTCTCGCCATTCTCCGCTTTCTTCATCATGCCGACGGTACGGTTAACTTCATGGAGGACATCCTCGGCAAGCTGAGGATCTGCCTTCATCTGCTCAATGATAGCAGGAAGTGACTTCATGGTTTCAGGACGCAACTTAGCAGGCATACCGAAATCCAACATCTTGACAGCAGATGCAAGTTCTTCAACAAGGGTTTCTTTTTGACTTGCACCGCTGTCACGGTTGAGCCGTCCGCTGACTCCAGTGGCATGGGCAACCTGACGCGCCACCTCCTGTACATAGTCAGCGTATGAAGGGAAGCCTTTCTGGGCAGGGATATATACGGTATCACGCTGACCATCATAATGGGCTATGCCTGTAGCATCCTTACGGATGGGCACAAGGTTGTCGCGCATGTTCAGGATGAACTGGTTTACGCTGATACGCTTGGCCTTATCATCCTTGTCCATATAAGAGGCATTCTGGGCTTCGGCAGTTCCTCCATATAGTTGAACCTGCTTTTCATAGTCCTCCTTATGGACGTTGGGCATCGTCGTCTGGTCTATGTTAAACAAGACATAGACATCCTCCCTCGGATTCGGCTTGTAACGAGCTTGGTCAGACTCTGGAAGTGCCTTGAAAGCCTCACGGGTGATTTTGTCTTCAGGATTATCCTTGTTGACATATTCACTGTTGTTTGTCCATAAGAACGGAACTCCCTTTTCGCCCTTTCGGACGGCTTCGCCACGGTTCTTTGTATTATTGAACAGCACATAGCTGTTCGTCTTAAAACCGCCCATATCGCTGTGAATGGCCATAATGAGCGCATTTACAGGATTAACACGAAGTCCTTTGTCAAAGAACCGTGGAGTTTGCTTCTTGGTGCCGTTCAAAAGGACACCGTTTTGCTGGCTGGCACGTTCGAGTGCCGTTACTAAAAACGCCGCTTGACGTTCTGCGCCAGTCTTTTTCTGAATTGTTTCTTCTGCCATAATAATCGTATCATTTAATGGTTAGAAATAAATTATATAGTTGTCTCTATCGAATTCCCTTGACTTGTTCACGCTCCTGGCTCTGCTCATAATGCCTTGCCACTTCTTGCGATGGCTGTTTTGTAATCTGTATTCGTTGTATCTGATCAGTCTTGGCAAGGATGTGATTCGCAAGGGTGTTCAACGGAATGGCTCCGGACTGATAGGCATCTGCCAATGTCGGAGGCATAGTAACTATACGGGGAACATGGTCTATATCGACAATGAGCACATTGCCCTCGACATGAGGATTGCTGATTCTTGGATTCAGTTCCTCATTTGGATATTGCTTATATCGCACTGGCTGAGTGAGTCCATTTTCCTGCCTGTATTCGGCCAAAGACTCCTGACCGACCTTATTAATGAGGTTGGCACCACCATATAGCATCATAGGGATCTTCAGCAATGGGTTCTTGATAAATGAACCGCCAATCAAAGCCGCCAACGGCATCATCGTACTTTTGTTCAGGCCGATGGATTTGGTACGTCCCGTAAAGACACCCAACAGCATATCCGGCAGATTGGCAAGAGTGACTCCAAGATACCTGAACGTATCACCTGCCCCTGAGAGGCCAAAGGCATCCAGAAGGTTGTTCCACCCTCCGAATTTGCCCAGCATATTATCATTGGGGGCAGAGCTTGTATCAGCTGTATTACTTTGAACGGCCTCTGTGTTATGGGAAGACTGCTCTTCCGGAACGCTCTGAGTCACCTTTGGTGATGCTATACTCGTCTCTTCGGCTTCTGTTATGACTGAGGCTTTAGCTTGTTCTTCCTTACGGGCTTCTTTTCGAGAGACCTGTTCCTTTTTCAGTGCCTTTACATAGGCTTCATATTGCATGGCACGTAAAGTTGCGTCAGTAACAGACATGTCATTTCCATCGCCATGGGACTTAACATTTCTGGAACCATTGTTGACAGCTGTATTGACTTTCTTACGATAGATATCCGCATTGGATTGTGCCCATTGTACTGCAACGCCCAGCTGCTTGTCAGTTGCGTCAGCTATGCGTTCAAATCCCATCTGGGTGAGCATCCATCGTGGAATTGTGACCTTCTTCTTATTTGCTGCTGCCACCTCTTTTCTGGCAATATCTTTTTGCTTTTCAAGATATTTTGATTCTTGCCCTGGGGCAATACGTGAACCACCCTCCACACCGAGATCTAATATGGTCTGTCCTATGAAACCACCAAAACCGCCTGTACTTGCTGCATTGGCAGCCCAAGAAAGGATATTACCAGTAATCTCTGAAGCCAATGATGGATTGTATTGCCGTTCAGCTTCTTTATTGATGTGATCTTGTAAAGAAGAAGTCCTGGCACGTTGGGGAAGATAGAAGATGGTACCTTCTGCTGCCTTGCGAAGAATGTATTCAACTGTAGATTTGGGCATCTGCTGATGGATAAGATGGTCTATCATCTTTTTCTCCAGTACAGCATCAACAGCAATGCCTTTTTTCTTCAGTTCAGCCTTTACCATGTCAATATAGTCTTCCACCGTTTTGGTGTTCCACTCTCCTGTGTAAAGGATGGTACTGTTATAGGCATCCAACGAAGCCATGCCGCCATCAGGACCTGCAGCACCAGCCATCATAGCACCCCATGACCTGCTGTGGCGTTCATACTCGTCAGCCTGTTTGCGCTGAAGGTCATCACGGACTTTGTCCATGATGGGAACGACTGTGGAAGTAAATATGTCTTTATTATCTGCCATAATAGCTATACTACTGTCTGTTGATATTGGTTAATGACTTGCTCCCTGGTCTGTGCGAGTGCCGCATGAAGAACTTCCATCTGCTTAGGAAAGAACTCTTCCAGCCACTCATCCTTTTGGATGTCATCGTGGATGAATTTGATGGCCAGTGCCCTGCTAATCTCTATGGCTCGTTCTCCTTTCTTACGTCCGTTGAACCAGGCTTTCGTCCACCATACGATGCCGTCCCTGTCGGGATAGACACTGACCGTCCTTTGAATATCGAAACTCTGGATGTCAATCTCAAAATCAGCCAAAGGGTCTAAGACTCCCTGAGTTTCTACAGCCCTGTCAGCAGCTTTTTTTTTTCGATTTCACTCATGGAAGACAGAAACACGCTGTGCATCAAGGCAAGGTAATTCAGGAAGTCCGTAATCAGAATGGTCTGCACTCTCTCGATGATAGAGAAACTGCGATGACCAAGGCCAAGGGGATTGAGCATGGAAGGAGTATGCTCATAGTATGCTCCATTCCTTGCACCCTCTGCAATGACATTACGCAAGCCCTGCTCCGTCTGGGTTGGAACATGATAGTTTCCGCTAAGCAGGTCGGTCATATAACTGCCGAAGTAACGCATCATCAGCTGGTCTATCTCTGTCTGTTGAGCGTCATAAGGGGTATGAACATCAAAATCCAAGGTGGCAATCTCAGGATTAGTCCCGGACATATCCTTCTGGCTGTTCACAATAAGATTGTCCCTAATCATGGTCAGGAACTCCAGTGGGTCTGTCTCTTCACCGTTGAAGCGCACCTCTACATGCAGGAGTCCGTCACATCGGGCCACGTTATCACCTGCCTTGACATTCTTACCGAAATTGCAGACTGCTTCGCTGATATGACTGTAGATAACGTCGTAGCAGCTTCGCTTACCATCCGCATAGTTGGGATAATTGACCGTCAGGCTAAACCCATTCTGAGTATCACTGGATATGCCAGATACTACACCCGTAGCCAAGGCTTTCAGCCAAGTACCACGGCGTACCCTGAAATCCATACCATGAGAGAAACTTTCTTCTCCAGTCTTCTCATTAACATGTTTGCCATAGTTTCTGGCCACTTCAATGGGTGTATTCTCGTCTGCCTCAAAAGGCATGGCATAGCCACTTGGAGAATAGAGATTCATTGTATGCTGTATATTCATAATGTTGAAAATGAACTTTTAGTCGGTAACAATCAGGACTGGTCTTCTTGGGGGAAGAATACGACGGTCATAAATGGGGTCAGGCCGCCAACGAGGATCACTCAGGTCTGGGATGTCGATGATAAGACGACCATAGTCATCACCTCCGACAAAGCGATGGAAACCGCCAGAACCACTTCCTCCGTCTGCCAATGTACTACCAGAAAGCCCTTCCTGATAATCGAAGAACTTGGGCAATGCAATGGTCATACAAAGCATGGTGACACAACCACCACCCCACATCAGAAGACGCTTTCGGATGTTCTGTTCGTTATTGGCAATGGCATAGTAGATGACAAACGCGCCTACAATGCCGATGATACAGGATAGGACATAACCAAATGCCTGAACATAAGATGTATAACTAAAAACGGCATCCCCAGCCGTTGAGATTCCATCTGTGATGGCATCCGCATAGATAGGACTTGCCAGGAACACAGATGGCATGAGCATGAATATCTTTTTCATAATGCGATGTATTTATGTTATTACTGATATTATTCGTATTACCTGCGCATTCCGTGCTGTTGCTCCTGGGACTGTTGCTGGGTATTCTCTTGGGCTACAACCGGAGCCTGTTGACGGGAATTACCGCTAATCATCATCATGGCGAGCAAAGCACCGCCTATCTTCCCAAGCAATCCTGACCGACCAAACATCAGGTAGCCGGCAGCTATGAGACCACCGATGCCAAGTCCTGATATTTTTCCGTTAGTGAGGTTGCTGAAGAAATTGGAAAACATATTCAAGCCACCTCCTAAGAGATTGCCTAATGATGAACCAATCCCTTGTAGCGTGTTTCCCAAAGAACCGAGAACACTCTTTGTTTCAGAGACCGTTTCCTGCAAGCCATCAACGACATTGCTGGCAGTGTCCTTGACATGTTCGACAGTGTTCTCCCCCGTAAAGCCATTGACGGCATCATGGGCGAAGTCACCACTCTGGTCAACAGCACCTCTTACCGTTTTGCCGACAGCGGTTCCAAGGCTTTCCTCTGGATGATCCAACATCCGCCATCCGGCAAAGGTTGCAACACCTATTGCAGCAGTTGCCTTCGGGTTCTTTGCGGCAATAGTCAGAGCCTTGCCGCCTGCACCAAGCACGGTACTTCCACCATGCCATAATGTCGATGTGGCCTTACTACCTGCCCGCCACACCCTGGGCAGTATTCTTGTTGCTAATGATAACCATCCCATAGTCGTATTTTTATCTTCTTGGTTTAACACTTCTTCCATTGACTCGCCACATACCCAGGCATTCTTCAACAATGCCAGTCTTGCCTTCCCTATGAGGCAAAGACCTTTGGTCGATGCCATACCATACCTGGGCCATCGTGGTACATCTTACCAGCTTCGTAAGCATGGCAAGCTTTCTGTTCATCTGCTGCAATTGTGGACGGATGGAGAAAACCAGCTCTATTCGCTGTTTCTCTGTCATCTTCGTATCAATGCACACCAGTCTTATGGTGTTCACGATACCAATGCTTTGGTTGATGATATCCACGTAGATGTCATTCCTATGATTATGGAGGGCTACAGCAATGGCATTGACAGGTGTATCACCAATCTGGTGGGACAATCGCCCCATGTTCTCTGTCAGGTGGTTGATCTCATAGTAGAAGCCATAGACTTGTGCAGCGTATGAGATAATACCTCTGAAAGTGCTTATATATCGGTCGAACTGCTCCTGATAATTCTTTGTCGCCTCGACCTCTTGTTTGAGCCACACATGACCTTCCGTTTCCACGGCCATCACTTCCAGTTGAGAGTTGTACTGGGACTTAGCTTTATGGGTGTACTCCAGGATCATGGCTGTCAGCGTCGGGTCTATCTGTGCATGAGACAGACTCGGCATCATCCATAGGAAGGACAGAACCAGTATAATATGTTTTATCTTTCCATTCATCTTAATGTCCATATTGTGCCACCTCACGGGCATAACGCCGCCAGTGAGACAGAGATTGCCGGGCAATGCCGCCCTTATCACGGTCGATCATTCCTGCCGTTACATGATGCCAGACATCTGCCATCCTGTAATGACGGATGCTGATGTAGAGCAATTGAAGCTTATGGGAAAATGACGAGAGCTTATCCTCCAGTTCCCAGAGGGTCTTGGAACGCTCTGAGCCGGTAAGCATATTCTGCTCGCCACCCTTGGCAACCGCATTCTTCAGCAGTGTGAAGACGCTGACCATTTCCGTAACTGTTTCCATATACAGGTTATTCATATCAAGCGTGGCCACTATACCTTGGGGGTTATTCGTTGCCGCCTGACGTAGCTTGTTCAACGTAAGCAGGATGCGAACACCATCATCATAGATATGGGTGGCTGCCTTGATGGCAGAGGCATATCCATTGGCCATCTTCAGATAGGAATTGTATTGACGTTCCCATTCGGCCATCTTTGTGAACTCTCCAGCCATCGCATTCTGCATGACAGCCGTCTCTCGTTCTGCCTTGGTTTCAGACTTCACGGTATTGTTGATGAGTGCATTACCTGTTGCCAATATGGTATATTCCCCAGGATTGGCGGTTACTATCTGGCTATAGCCACGCTGACAGCTTACTACCCAAAGGATGAGTGCCATCAATGAGACAACCATCCACTGCTTGACAGAGGCGTTATTCCACGACGGTATCATGTTGGGCTTGTCGCTCTTCTTGAAGAGCCTATCGTATATTTGTAAACTCATGGATGTTGTGTTTTTTCTTGTTATACTCTACTCGTTCACGTATCATGGTTATCAAGTCGCTGTTACCTTGAACACCTATAATGTCCAGACGTGGACAGGTCTTGTCACCACTGTAGATGCTGACTGTCTTCAGGCCGAAGAGCATCTGTAGGAAACTGCGCTGCTCACTATAGTCCACGACACGATAAAGTTCAATGAAATCACGTTGTAATGACAAGATGCCATATTCATATTGAAGCTGTTCCTCTGTGATGATATAGGATATGCGCAACAGATAGACACATTTGCACAAGAGATTGATGAACAGCAAGCCGAATGCTGCCATCATAAACGGGAAGATACTTTTCGGCAACAAGCCGTCATAGCCAGCCAGTAAAAGGATCAGCACCGCACAGACGATGCCGCCGATGTTTCCTGCCACAAACTGCAATCCGTGTGGACGTATCTTTATGTTTCGATATGTCTGGCTCATACTATCTCTTGATAAAATGAACACGTTTCTTTTCCTCACTCTCATTAACCTCAATCTCACCATCGGCATCGAGGTCAATGCCAGAAGCGACACTGCGAGTCTCTTCTTCTTCATTTGCTTTCAGACTATCTTCCCCCTCCAAGAGGACTTGATCATTCCAATCCTTTCCCCGCTCTGGAACCTCACGGACAAATGGGATTACCTTCCGTGAGTCTATACCAAGGAAATCCCTGACGGAATCTTTGTATTCCTTATAGAGCTTACTTGTCAAATCCTCCTGTTCTTTGATGTCGCCCTCGTAGCACAGATGACTCTGACGCATGGACATGGACTCTTCCCATGCAGACTCGTATTTGGCATACTTGTCCTGCAAAGGCTTCGGCAATGTATCAATATCGCCTTTGGCAAAATCCTGAGATAAGGGAATAGAATCGAGATATGGCTTGCGCTCTGGCGTTACGACAACGGAAGAGAGGGCTATGCGATGTATCTCACCCTTTAGGTTTTCCGTGAACTGACGACCTGCGAGGTCATTGTCAAAACAGATATGGTGTTTGGCTGACGGTGTGACTGCCAGCATACGCTGCATCTGTCCGACGGTGGGATTGCCACCAGTAGAGACAAACACGGCTTTTTCCAACGAGGGATTGTCTTTCACATGAAGCTGATAGTATGACATGGCATCGTAGCCGGATTCAAACCAATATACATCGGTAGCGTCCGACAAGTCCTGCTTGCCAAGAGCAGCTATCCACAACCCTTCGGAGCTGTTGCTTCCCAATGCCTTGCCCTTGTAGCCGGAACTGCCGTCAAGACGGGGATAGCCTCGTTCTTCCAAACCGACGACATTTGTATTGCCTGGCACATATAACGGGAAGGAAAGGTTGGTATGACTCTTACCTCCATCCAACGACTCTTTTGTTGTAAGTATGAAATGAGCACCAAAGGCTTTCTGGGTGTCAAGGCTAATGCCTCTGGTGATGAAGAACGGATAGAACTTCTTGATACCCTCGAAGTCGTACTTACGGAAGGCATGGATAGTATAGTCGTTGAGGTCAAAAGATTTTTGTTCCTTACGCGGCTCAATAATCCTGCCTTGCCTTTCTTCGCTTGGAATGTTAAGGATATTACGGCACACCTCGTTAACCAGATGGTCTGGATTGGAAGAGCCGACATGTTCCTTGAACATTCCGGGGAAGCTCTTGATAAGGCTGATAACATTGTAGGACTTCTGTTCAGGTGGACGGAAACAAGTATTGCCGTTCTGGGTGACAATGAACTTGTCGCCGTGAATACGGCATCCATCACTGCCAATACGGACAAAAGAAGGATAACGCATTCCGTCACGTCGGTTCAAGGTGTAACCGGCGTGAAGAAGGACTTCCTGAATGTTGATGCGGTCAAGATAGTCCTGATAGGTCATGTCATTGCTGCTCATCATCGGTCTTTATTGATTTATCACCTGCCTATCCCATGCCCATAGATGCCTTGGTTAAGACCAGCCTCGAATGCTCTTGAAGCGATGTCCTGCGGAGAGTCCACGCCTGGCTTGGCATAGATGCGACCAGTGCCATGAACCTCGTGATATACATCGGGGGCATAATGTGGATGACGGATATGCTCTACGTTATGGGCGATGTCGGCACCAAGATAGGTGGCTTCCCCTGCGGCAGCGAGGAAAGCACCGAGATTAAAGCCCTGTCGCCATTCAGGACGGGTCTTCAAATCGACCTCATTAAACACCTTGGATAACATGCGCTGACGCTGATAGTCATCGACGGCAAGGAATTTGTCATACTGTTTCTTGCTGATCTCATGGGAAACGACCTGACCATTGATGACAGCACTCATGCGATAAGTGACTTGCTCGTTGTTCTTGTCATCTTTCTTCGGTTGTGTCTCTTGCTGCTGTGAACGTTCCGGCTGTCCCTTCTCCACCCAGATGTCACCGACCTCTACCTCACGGCCATGATTACCCTCACGATACCAGCCCTTGCGCTCGTTGCCTTCTGCAAGTTCAGCACCGTTTACATAGCCTTCCTCTGGATTGAGGGTTGGCGCGAAGTGTTGTTGCTCCTGCAACGGGTCTGGAATAACATCAACCGTCTGAAGACCGCGCTGTTGCGCCTGGACATTAAGTTCCTGCTCCACTTCCGGCTTCAAGGTGATGCTGATACGCTCTTTGCTATTGAGCATGTCTTTGGTGATAGAGTCCTTGAAATCCCCGCTGATAACATGGCTGAGAATGTCGAGACGTTCCTGTAATGGAACATTCTTCAATGAATTTTCAGTGAGTTTCTTGACCTCTTCCTCTGTCAGGTCATACACGAAATCCTGCTGAGTTCCTGAAGACTGGATTGTAAGTAACTTCTTGTCGGCATCAATGATGATACCGTGTGAAGACAATACCTCCTGCCATTTCTCATTGGTGAAATACACATCTGACGTAATCAGCTCCTTATACGGTTTGGCTGGTTCTGAAGGACGTTGACATGTCTGAACAGGTGGAAAATAGGTCTGCAAATCCCTCAATGGATCTGCCACCTCCTGCGCCTGAGTCACACCACCTTTATAATAGTAACCGTAGCCACCGCTTTTCAGCTCTCCTGGGCGTATGCGTCCGTCAGGATGCTCCACGACCATAGGCACATCGCCGACACGACGAAGGTGGAAGCCTGCCTGTTGTCTCGGCATCCATCCAAGAAATCCAGGACCAAAGGCATGGGGACGGAAAGGCATAGGCCGCCCATACTCTCCAACACCGACCCTGTAACCATGAAGTCCCATGGCAACACGGCCATTGACATTACGGGCTGCAACGAATGATGAAGGGAGGTCGAAGTCCTTGCCGACAATGCCATTGAAAACATTATAGGCTTTCTTGTTGGCATAGTTGGTGCCACCATCACCGAGAGCACGGAACTGCTGCTCACTGATATTATATTGCAGTAACGGGGAGTCATGCCCCTGAACAAGGAGCTTATACTTGCCGTCCTCGACGGCAAGCTGGGCACTCATGCCGTTCCTGCGAAGGAGGTCTTCCAACTGATAAGAAAGCCGACCTCTCATGGGAAGTGATTCTGAACGTATGCTCATGATTCGCTCCTTTCCCTATTGGTTAGTTTGACAGACTTTCCTCGAACAGCTCGTCACGATAGTCCATAAATGCCAAGGCTGATTGGTTACTGCCCATATCAATGGACTTGTCCTTGCAGAACTGCTCATATTCTTCTGTTAACTCATCTGACTGCTGTGTAACGAAATCCACGGCAGAAATGTTTCCGGCCTCGTACTGTTCACGAAGGTCATCATAATCTGGATAATTCTTTGCCATAATGATGTTGTTTAATGGTTATACTGTATTACTCGTATTTCTGATATTATCGCACAAGCTGATGTTGCTCTTCTTCTGTGTTGTCTGCGTGAACGTGAGGTTCCTGAATGGCATGGCGTAGTTCCTGTGCCTCGCTGACCATTCCATGCAGTTTGGCAATACGCTCCAACTCGTCGAGGATGTCTTTGGTGAACTCCTCTTCAGGAACATAGGTGAGTCGCCCGTCTTTATTGAGCCAACATCCATCATTGCCGAATGAATACCTTGGCATGACACGACGCACCGTGTTCTCCCATCTGGCGGCAGTGCCTGGAACGACGATGACTCCCGTATCTGTAAAGAGGTCAACACCGATAGTGACAGGTTCTTTTTGCCCCAGGCGGTTTTCCTCATAGAGTGTTACAAGACCGCCCTTCCAGAAGCTATTAAGGTCTTCGCCACTCAACTCATATTCGGTGGCAACGGCATTGAGGTTACGACCGATGACTTGTGTAGGCGTATAGATCACGCCATTGGTGTCACGGTCAAGCTGCACGAAGGCTTGGATGCGCTGCATCTCCTCTACCCCTTCATCAGTAACAGCCTTATCGTCCACCTCGGCAACAATGACCTTACCACTAAGAAGAGTTTGGCGTTCCTCTTCACTGAAAGCATCGAGGTTGATGCTCTTCAGCTTGGGTGAGAACATGACATCAAGGCCCTCTTCCGTCTCGATAAGGCAGAACTTGGCATAGGCATGGGTTACTCCAAAGGGCTGTTCAACGCATATAGGCAGCAAGGGTGACTTACCACCACGTTCAAGGGTCTCATGCACAAATTCGGGGAGGTCATATATCATTTCCTCAGTAAGCCCGAACTCAGCAAGAATGTCAAGGGGATAATCCTCTCTGTGAAATCTTTTTTCTTCCATGTTCTTATGCATTTTGAAAATTTGCTGACGCAAAATTACTGGATAAGAAAGGATGTATGCTCTCTAATGTGCTCAAAATAGTGATATTTGGCACCCCTTTTTATTATTGGTTCTAACGAGCTGGTTGATTAGTACCAATAATTGAAAAACCGCTCAATATATTAAGTTTCTTTCTTTGTTCTTAATCTAATGATATAAGGAGGCTCTAACTTTGCACCATGGAAACTAAGAAATCGATTATATCAGTAATGGCCTTGCTTTGTTCGACGTTATTGTACGGGCAAAGTAACACAGGGGCATTTCACACCATTTGTGAGCATAACCGCACATTTGTGAACAATGCAGGTGACAAGACGCAAGAAGATGTGTCTGATAGCATCTGCTTTACTGATTCAATTACAAAAGATTCTGTTCAGGCACCGACTACAGCCTATTCCGATTTGTCTATAGAGCAGTTGGAGAAGCTGATTAAACTCTATGAGAGTTACAAACAAGACAAGAGGGAAAGAAGAACTTTAATAAAACAGAATAATCAACAGGTTCTCAGTTATTATAACGGAGAAAGCCACGAATTGTCTTTAGCCAACTTGATTGATGTCATCGAGGAGGTCGGGCTGAACAACCAACTTTTTGTATTGGCTCAGGCAGTCCTGGAAACTGGGCACTTCACCAGCCCCGTATGCAAGAACTATCACAACCTGTTTGGATTATACGATACCAAGCACAAGGACTACTATCGCTTTGCCAGATGGGAGGACAGCGTGGTTGGCTATCAGAAATTCATCCAATACCGCTATAAAGGAGGAAACTACCTGAAATTTCTTAAACGCATTGGGTTCGCTGAAGACCCAAGATATACAACAACTGTGGCAAAGATAGCCACCCAGCTTTACAAGAGATTATTCACCCAAGAGTATTATCAAGATATTGAGCAACGCAAATCGTATCTTGAATGACAAAAAACACGATTCGTTACACAAGTATAACGCTCAATATTTTGATATGTCACCAAAAATTAGTAACTTTACATGCTAAAAGAGACAATTATCCTAATTGGACTGTGCTGCTTCTCATCGACGGCAAGAATACATGCACAGCAAGAGGCATCTCCATTCCATACGGTTGGAGAAACACAAAAGAAAAAAGTCAGAACGATGGTGGAAGTTCTAACTGATACTACCGTTCAGGACTCGTTAGAAGAAGACATAGACATGCATGCAGACAGTGCTGCTACAGAAGTGCCCCTAATGGTTGCATTGCCCCTGAAGGACATCCATATAAACTCGCCTTTTGGAATGAGGCGTGATCCGATGAACCGCAGGAAAGGCAGGATGCACTATGGATTGGATTTAAGGGCAAAGTATGAAGATGTCTATTCGATGTTGCCTGGCACTGTGACAGATGCCGGTTCATCAACGGCTGGTGGAAACTACATCACCATCGATTACGGCATATGCACATGCTCGTTCCTCCACCTGTCGAAGATAGACGTGAAAAGAGGCCAACATGTGAAAGCCGGGCAAAAAATAGCAATAAGTGGAAACACGGGCAAACGTACCACAGGCCCGCACCTGCACTTGTTATGTAAGTGGAGCGATACGGGAAAGTATTTTGACCCACGTATATTGCTGAAGTTCATCACAGAGCAGTTAAAGAAGCTGAAGATACCGTAAAATACAAATACAAAGATATGGGAGTAGTAATCATTATAGTGGGCATCATGTTTATCATCGCCCACAAAAACAAGGGTAAGAAAAAGAAAAATCGGACTACCTGGCACGGGAAGTCCGATTGGGAACGTGAGTGTGATGATGGTGGAAAGTTCTTTGGATGGTAAGAACATGAAACCTACTATCATTGAACAATCCTTACTTGCTGAACTGATGATGTTCTTTTAGAGCTTTAATAATTGCTGAAGCCGAAAGGAACACACATTCGTCATTTCCATATCCTCCATGCATGATTCCGACAACATCGTTATTGTTTAACAAAGGGCTACCACTACTTCCTTCATGGCGAACACATTCACAAACAAAATAGTTACCTTGAACAGCTCCTATCGGATATGCAGGTGTGGTATCGAGAATAATTCTCCTGTCTGCAAATATTGAAGTTCCTTCTGCGACTTCCACCATACAGTGACTACTTAACACTTCGCCAATTTGTGGTAAATATGACGAAAGGGTTAATGGGCTTTCTACACCTTTGAAATTATACACGGCCAAATCATAAGAATCTTCCGGCACATTTGGATCTTCAAAAAATGAAACGAATAACGGTGGCTCTTTTGACAGGGCATACGTTCTGCCATTCACCAAAATATATTGGGCCACATATACTTTTAATATGTGGGCTGCTGTTATAAATAGCCCATCGGCGACAAACCCCTGTCCAATTATAGTCCTGTTTTCACCGAAAATCGGATATATATATATTGTTCCATGTTAGATAAAATGAAGAATGGCGAGGATAATAATGCCGGCTATCAAGATCCATCGATTGATATTGATGGATTTTGATAAAGAGTCATTCAGTGCAGTAACGGCGGTCTTCACATCATCTACAGAACCCTTTATGTTGTCACAAGTTGCTTGAACCTTGGAACATGCTCCCATAAGACTATCCAACTTCTGAAGAGCTGCATCGGCTTTAGAAATAGCGTCTTCTAACTTTTGGCTAAAAGCCCTATGCCGTTCATCCATCTGTTGAACGACATCATCTGTGTAGCCCTTGACTGTAACAGGCAATTCTGCTACTTTCCCAATGATGTTCGCTAAGGCTTGATCCTGTACATTCCTTATCACGTTTTAGGCCAGACATCCACTATGTTGTTCTGTGAGAATTTAGTAAAGTCTTCAAGGTTTTTATGATAAAAATCCTCTTCTAACACATACCTACTACATGAAATCGCATGTGATGCCTCACAGGTTTCACCTGGCTTCAAATCACAAGTGAGTTTTTCCTCGTCATAATCATAATGATGATGACTGCAAAGATAGCAGTTTCTCACATCATAACCTTTGCTTCTTGCTAGAGCAAGCCCCCAGTTGTAAAAACGTCCGAAGGAAAATACTTCTGGACTTCCTTGCCTTTCTGAATAAACACCCGGACTGATATTACTATCCTTAATAGTAACTTCCAATAAAGCACACCTTCTTCGGTTCCTAAAAGTCTTACAATCGCACGCAGACCTTGCAAAAGCTTTGCCTGTACTATAATAGATAAATTTTGAGAGTGAATAACGGGCTGGAATGACTTCATCAACAATATCTTTGGGATTAAAACTGTAGAATCTTACAGTGTCACTCTCCTGAATGCCATTGGCTACAATGTTTTCCACATCTTCTTCAGAATGAACTTCAAATTCAATGATTCGTTTATGGGACTCCTTCTTTTTTTGAGTACATTCATGCGTAACCTTAATCTCAATAAGAATATCATTCTTTGAATTGTCGGGATTACTCCATAACAGATCTGCTCTGAATCTGTCATCATCGACATGAACAATCTCTTCAAGCCTACAAACCGTGAGATATTTCTTCAAATCAACAGTCTTTTCGTCAAGTCTGGAACACTCATCACCACTTCCTATCCAAATGCAGTCTTTGGCATACTTACAAGCCATCGACTGCTGATAATGGAGTATAATGCTCTCGGACTCTTCAAACCACTGTTTGAGTCTCAGCTTCGCAAAGGCATGGAGATAGGATTCATAAGAACATTCCTTATTAACATCGTTTTCATACCTATAGTCATGTGCAAAGTGCCAGGCACGGATATTTCCGCAACGTTTGAGCATTCTGCATCCACAATGAGGACAGAAACAATCCTCCTTACTTTCATGAGCTTCGTTGATATGTACCAATACACCGCTCTTGGAAACAGCATAATGCTGCTCCATTCTATTCTCATATTCCATGGACCTGTGTGTTTACTGGTCAATATCAACGAAATCCACTTTCTTTCCCAAGGCAATGGCAATCTTCGCAAGAATATCAAGTCCAACAGAGTAGCGACCATTCTCAATACGACTGAGATTGGCTGCATCGATGCCTACAAGACGAGCAAGATCTCGTGCTTCTATACCACGCTCTTCACGTATTTCCTTAATACGATTGCCAATTCTAGCCCTGTCCTCATATCTGGTACCACTACTAATTCCGAGAATACCACCACCAATACCAAAACGTAGGGACTCGCGCCAGATGTTATTAATCATCTGCTCTTTGTTATCGGAGAAGTTCTTGTCAAACAAAGTTTCAAGCCAGAAAAGTTCCTGTTTCCTGGTTTCCTCGTTAATATAACTACCGATTTGGCAAAGGACTGTAAACACTTCTCCATCTGGAGCAGTGACTTCAACCTCTTTTCTGTTAATAATCTGGGCTGAAGATTGATTCTTAAACTTTGATATATCCATATTTTTAATCGTTTTTATAGTGGTGTACCCCACTTCTAAAATGAATACTGCTGCAAAGGTAAGAAATAATTTCTAATTGGCAAATAAAACAATTAGAAATTTACATATAAAACAATTAATATATGATTTTTATTTATACAATACTAATTTAGATAAAGGGAGAGAAGACTAATTAGCTAGGGTGTCCAGTTTGTTGTACCCAAAATGGAACTGTTCATGATTTACTCTGACTACTTGCTCGCAGAAAAACATTGACCAGCACGCGCTGTAAGCGCAAAAGCGTTATATATCCCTCAAATCCGCAACTACGCGTCTAATATGATACAGAAGCGAAAAGAATCTGCATCGTTAGTAAAAGGGGGCACAGTGCATCAAATGTCACCATAAAGACATATAAATGCCCCTTACCCCACCATGCGACTTGAGGCAATACGCAAAATCACGACCATAAGTTG
>ENA-OZGC01000224-OZGC01000224.1-human-gut-metagenome-genome-assembly--contig:-NODE-224-length-46533-cov-9.364430_pt1 | contig 46533 bp, 43 predicted proteins | sample MGYA00245109_ERZ653643 | MGnify/ENA primary metagenome ERZ653643 (study PRJEB26926, sample SAMN06165107) | human gut metagenome | biome: ENVO:00009003; feature: ENVO:2100002; material: ENVO:00002003... | reverse complement strand
ATCGTATCTACCATATTATAGAACTGCTGGAACAGATTGCCGAGCAGAACCGGAATAGAAAATAGCAGGATAATCCGAAGCGGGCTGCCGGTGGTCATATCTTTGGTCATTGGATTGCGTCTCCCTTCATAGTCTGTTATAGTAGAGATACTGGTACTTTGCGTAAGGCATAGTATACTTCATGACAGTGGAAAATACAATCCGTTTTTGTAAAAAAATGAGACTTTTTTCCCAGGAGAGATCCATGGACATCAATCTGGAATATTATAAAATTTTTTATTATGTAGGGAAACAAAAAAGCATTACGTTAGCGGCAGAAGAACTTGCGATTTCGCAGCCGGCAGTCAGCCAGGCAGTTCGGCATTTAGAAGAGGCACTTGGTTCCCCGCTGTTTGTGCGTACTTCTAAGGGAGTGCGCCTGACTACCGAAGGAGAGGTACTCTATTCCTATATTAAGCGTGGTTATGAAACGATACGTTTAGGAGAGAAAAAATTCCTAGAAATGTTAGATTTAGAAGAAGGAGAGCTCTGCATCGGCGCAAGTGACATGACGCTGCAGTTCTATCTGCTCGAATATTTAGAGCGTTTTCACGAAAAATATCCGAAAATCCGTGTCACGGTCAAGAATGCTCCGACACCGGAGACTTTAAAAATGCTTCAGGAGGGTATGATAGATTTCGGTGTCATCAGTACACCGATTCAAAAGCGGATGGACTTTAAATTCCGCAAGGTGCGGGATATTCAGGATGTGTTTGTGGCAGGAAAAAAATTTGAGTATTTAGCAGAAAAGCAGCTTTCCTACAAAGACTTAGAGACACTTCCGGTCATGTGCTTAGAGGGGAATACATCCACGCGGGCATATGTGGAGGGATTTTTGCGGGAGAACGGTGTACATTTACAGCCGGAATTTGAACTTGCAACCAGTGATATGCTGATACGTTTTGCCATAAGGGGCTTTGGGATTGCCGGAGTGGCGGAGGATTTTGCCCTAGAAGCAATGGAAAAGGGAGAGATTTTCCGGCTGCATTTTGACAGAGAGATTCCCAAAAGACATTTTTGTATCGTAACCGATGAAAAAGTTCCGATGACAGCGGCAGCAAGACGTTTTTTAGACTTGTTAGAGGACAAGTGTACGTCTGACAAAAACAAGACATAATAAAAACTTATGAAGAATATAAAAAATATTGATTTTACTTATGAGGAAGTTTCGTGTATAATCAGAAAGTAAAAACGGAGAACAATGTGAAGCAGGTTTTTACACCTGCTTCTTTTTATGGGAAACTATTCCGGGATGACGTTAAAGGAGGATTCAAATGGTAAAAGCAGTAGTTGGAGCAAACTGGGGCGATGAAGGAAAAGGTAAGATTACCGATATGCTTGCAAAAGAGGCGGATATCATCATCCGTTTTCAGGGTGGAGCAAATGCAGGTCATACCATTGTAAATGACTATGGAAAATTTGCACTGCATACCCTGCCGTCAGGAGTATTCTATGATCATACCACCAGCATCATTGGCAATGGAGTGGCATTAAACATTCCTGTATTATTTAAGGAGATCAAATCAATCACAGACCGTGATGTGCCACAGCCGAAGATTTTAGTATCAGACAGAGCACAGATTGTAATGTCTTATCATATTTTATTCGACCAGTATGAGGAAGAGCGTTTAGGCGGAAAATCCTTTGGTTCCACAAAATCGGGAATTGCACCATTTTATTCTGATAAATATGCAAAAATCGGTTTTCAGGTCAGCGAAATTTTTGATGATGAGTTAATCGAAGAAAAAGCAGCAAGAGTCTGCGAGCAGAAAAATGTACTGTTAGAGCATTTATACCATAAACCATTATTAAAACCGGAGGATATTGTCAAAGAGTTAAAAGAGTACAGAGAGATGGTAGCACCATATGTCTGCGATGTTTCCTCCTATCTGTATGAAGCTATCAAAGAGGGTAAGAATATTTTATTAGAGGGTCAGCTTGGAACCTTAAAAGACCCGGATCACGGAATCTATCCAATGGTTACGTCCTCATCCACGTTAGCAGCTTATGGAGCAATCGGAGCAGGAATTCCACCATATGAGATCAAACAGGTCATTACCGTATGTAAAGCATATTCTTCCGCTGTCGGAGCAGGAGAGTTTGTCAGCGAAATCTTTGGTGAAGAAGCCGATGAGTTAAGACGACGCGGCGGTGACGGCGGTGAGTTCGGAGCAACCACCGGACGTCCGAGAAGAATGGGCTGGTTTGATGCTGTGGCTTCTAAATATGGCTGCCGTCTTCAGGGTACGACAGATGTAGCCTTTACCGTATTAGATGTATTGGGCTATTTAGATGAGATCCCGGTCTGCATCGGTTATGAGATTGACGGAAAAGTAACCACCGATTTTCCGACAACAGCTATCTTAAAGAAAGCAAAACCGGTTTATGAGATTCTTCCGGGATGGAAGAGTGACATCCGCGGCATTAAGAAATACGAAGATCTGCCGGAGAATTGCAGAAACTACATTGAATTTGTAGAACGTCACATCGGTTACCCGATTACCATGGTGTCAAATGGTCCGGGCCGTGATGACATTATTTATCGTTAATCCGAACAGAAAAAGAGGAAGAATGACACCGTATCATTCTTCCCCTTTTTTTTCGTTATCATCCTTTATCATCTTATAGATAAACCCATATGCCCAGAGCAGGACCGGAAGTACAATGGTTGCATAGATAGAAATCTTTAACCAGACCATTGCGCGTTCACTGCCGATGATGGCAAACACCAGTGTGGAGACATAGAGTCCGATCAGGATGAGGATCAGCAAAATTGCTAAAACCTGTTTTACTTTTTTCATGTGCGGCTCCTTTTCACCCCATTTTTTTTTATCATAACATAGGGAAAGGGTTATTGCACGGAAAACTTAAACGTAGTACAATAAGTAGCAAAAGGAGAAGCGGGCCGATGTGGAATTTTGAGAGGGTACTGGATGCGATTACCAATGCCGGTATTTACATTATTGAGAAGAGAAGTCATACAATTATATACTGCAATAAACGATTCAAAGAACTGGTGCCTGCAGCAGAGGTAAGTCTTGGATGTTATGAAATCGGAATGGATATCTGTAACCGGTGTCCCTTGGAATCTTATGACCCGGCGAAAAAAGGAAAAAATGTTTTTTTGCGTGAAAGTCATGTGTTTGGCGGAATGGTCGAAGTCAGTGTGGATGAGATTTTATGGGAGGATAAGATTCCTGCATACATCGTAACCATTATTCCCCAGATGAAGGCGGAGGAGACAAAGAATTATTATCTGTATAACCGCTCGATTGACCGGGTAGTGAAAAAAATCAGTGTAGCGACCGTCAGTCTGAATCTGACAAAAAATATAAGCAGAAGCTATATATGGAATGACAAGAACCAGTTCCTCTGCGAGGAAGAGGGCAGTGTGGACGGGATTTTTGTCGATATGCTGAGGAGAATGCACTCTAAAGACCGCGAGAGATGCGGGAGATTTGATACTTGTGCCAAGATGGAGGCATATTTTAATAAAGGTGGAAAATATTTAGAGGACGAGATGTTAATCAAAGGAGAGGACGGCAGATACCGTTGGTTTTCCCTGCGTGTGATTCCCTTGGAGTATACGGAATACCGTGATACATTAGCCGTTCTTGTTATTCGTAATATTCATACCAGAAAAGTGCTTCAGGTTCGTACACAGAATAACTTAGAGGCAACTTATAAGGCAATTCCGGGTGGTGTCTGTACGATGCGTGTGGATAAGAATTTGTCCATTATCAGTGCAAATGAAGAATTTTACCGGATGATGGGTGAGACACAGGCAGATTATGAGAACGGATATTTAGAGCATATTTATCCAAAGGATGCTGAGCGGGTGTCTGCTTATTTTCATCTTCAGGCGGAGCGGAAAGCGGATTTAGAGATTACTTACCGGGTACTCGATATCAACGGAGATGTGCATTGGATGCAGGTAAAGGGAATTCATTGCGGAAAAGCAGACGGTTATCCGGTCTACATGCTGCTTCGTACGGATATTACGCTGATTATTGAAGCACAGCGACAGATAGAAGAGGAGCAGGAAAAATACCGGAAGTATGCGGATAATGTTATTGATACTCTGAGCAATCTGGTGGAATTCAGGGATCTGGATTCCGGAGAACATATTAAGCGTACGAAGGATCTGACCCGGATTATGATTAATACCTATAACAAAAAATATCCGGAACATTTCATCATAGATTCCAGCCGTGAAAAAATCTGCCGTGCGGCAGCATTGCATGATGTTGGAAAAATTTCCATATCGGACACCATTCTGAACAAAAAGGGACGGCTGACAGATGAGGAAATGGAGATTATGAAAACCCATACGACAAAGGGTTATGAAATTATCCGGGGATTTAAGTTAAATGATGACGAGGAGCAGGAACGCTACAGTCTTGACATTGCAAAATATCACCATGAGCGCTGGGACGGAAAGGGTTATCCGGAGGGCTTACAGGGCGATGAGATACCTCTTTGGAGTCAGATTGTAGGTATCGTGGATGTCTATGATGCACTGGTTAGTCCCCGTGTATACAAAAAAGCATTTTCCCATGAAAAAGCTATGGAAATGATACTGGCAGGAGAATGCGGTACATTCAATCCGATTCTTTTAGAATGTCTGAAGGATGCGGAGGAACTATTGAAAAATGAGTATAAATAGGTTATACTGTTACGGTGCAAAAAGCACAAGAATATGAAGGATAAGGTGAGAAACTATGGCACTATTACAGGAATGGCAAAAAATTGCTTATAATGAGCAGGCAGATAGAGCAAAATTACAGAAGTTCTGGCAGGATTATTTTTTAGTGGAAAAAGGAATCTACGAAAAACTGTTAGATCATCCGGACGAAGAAGTATCCGGAACAGTCAAAGAATTAGCAGACAAGTATCAGGTCAGCCTGATGGAGATGACAGGATTTTTAGATGGGATCGATGAGAGCTTAAAAGAGCGCAATCCATTAGAGACCATGGAAGAGGATACACCGGTCAACCTGATTTTTGACAAAGAGCTTCTTTACAAAAATATGGTAGATGCAAAGGCAGAGTGGTTATATGAACTGCCACAGTGGGATGACATTTTCACACCGGAAAGAAAACACGAATTATACTTAGAACAGAAAAAATCAGGAACAGTCGTGAAAGAGGATAAGGTATATCCAAATGACCCATGTCCATGTGGAAGTGGTAAAAAGTATAAAAAGTGTTGCGGAAAGAACCAATAGATAGAGATATTTTTTAGAATTTGTAAAAAACTCTTTACAGATGAGAAAAAAAGGTCTACAATACAAGGCGTAAAAAGAAAGACAACACGTTGAAGAGAAGAGTAATCAGTGAAAATGTGACAGAGAGAACCGCCAAAGCACAGGCTTTGAGCTGCAAGCGGTTTGACAGGGAAGCTGACGAAGACCACCTCGGAGTGACTTATCGAAAAGAGTCCGGTGATTCCGTTATCGTCAAAAGAGAGGCTTTGTACCGACAGAGCAAGCAGGGTGGAACCGCGTTGAAGAGTAAAAGAAGAACGTCCATGCATTACAGATTGTAGTGTATGGATTTTTTTATTTCCAAAGTGTAAGGTGCGAAGGCGTGTCTTTATAGGTCGCGGGGCAGGCTGCACAAATAAATATTTCAGGCTTCCTTGTGCTAAGCATTCCGATGAACCTCCCACAAAGCAGGAAGCGTGTTCGCCAGTGGGCTCCACGCTTCCGGGAGTTTCATCTCCATAGCACAAAAAGAACCCTTCCATATTCATTTGTGCAGCCTGCGTGGGGACGCTCAGGAAGAGGGCGTTAACACTTCGGATTCAGCGTGAAATAGATGTGCACGAAGCGCAAGACACCGGATCTTCGCATGAAGAGCCGGTCTGGCTTGCTCGAGAATGTAGAATCTGTACCAGGGTATGGTGTTCGGGGTGGGATTGTGACGGATGTTAGATTTTCTTGATGTTTTGTAAGAGACCACAGCAATTTTCGGACAGGAGGTCCGAAAAAGGCGAAGTCGAGCCATGGATGGCGAGTCTGAGCCGGTTGCGTCCGTCCCCAACACCCCACCAAAACATTTAGAAAATCTTATATCCAAAACACGCCACCCCGGACACCATACCCTGGTACAGAACCACAACACAGAAAAAAGAAGGACAACCACAAAAAATCAAAGAGGAGAGGATAAAATGAAGATCACATTAAAAGATGGCAGTATCAAAGAATACGCAGAGGCAATGAGTGCATACGACATCGCAAGAGATATCAGCGAAGGACTTGCAAGAGCAGCCTGTGCAGTAGAGATCAATGGAGAAGTCAAAGATTTAAGAACGGTAGTAGACAGTGACTGCGAAATGAACATTTTAACAGCAAAGGACAGTGAAGGACTTCGTACGGTACGCCATACCTGTTCCCATGTGTTAGCAGAAGCAGTAAAAAGACTGTTCCCAAATGTAAAATTAGCAATTGGACCATCTATTGACGAGGGATTTTATTATGATTTTGAATCCGAGCCGTTTTCGAGAGAAGATTTAGATAACTTAGAAAAAGAAATGAAAAAAATCATCAAAGAAGGCAATCGTTTGGAAAAATTTACACTTCCAAGAGAAGAAGCCATTGCATTGATGAAAGAAAAAGAGGAACCATATAAGGTAGAACTGATTGAAGATTTACCGGAAGATGCGGAAATTTCTTTTTATAAACAGGGCGAGGGATTTACCGACCTTTGTGCAGGACCGCATCTGATGAATACCAAGGGAATCAAAGCATACAAACTGATTTCCTCTTCCATGGCATACTGGAGAGGCGATTCCAACAAAGCACAGCTTCAGCGTATCTATGGAACAGCATTTGCGACAAAAGATGAACTGAATGCTTATTTAGAGCATTTAGAGGATATCAAAAAACGTGACCACAACAAATTAGGACGCGAGATGGAATTATTTACTACTGTCGATGTGATCGGGCAGGGACTTCCACTTATTATGCCAAAAGGTGTCCGTATGATTCAGACATTACAGCGTTGGATTGAAGATTTAGAGGACAATGAGTGGGGATATATCCGTACCAAGACTCCGTTAATGGCAAAATCCGATTTGTATAAAATTTCCGGACACTGGGATCACTACAAAGAGGGAATGTTTGTCTTAGGTGATGAGAGCAAGGATAAAGAGGTATTTGCGCTCCGTCCGATGACCTGCCCATTCCAGTATTATGTATACAAAAATTCACAGCACTCATACCGTGAGCTGCCATTGCGTTACAGCGAGACATCCACTCTGTTCCGTAATGAGGATTCCGGCGAGATGCATGGATTGACCAGAGTCCGCCAGTTTACGATTTCAGAAGGACATTTAATTGTAAGACCGGATCAGATGGTAGAGGAATTTAAGAATTGTATCGCACTGGCACGTCACTGCTTAAAGACCTTAGGATTAGAAGAAGACGTAACCTATCATCTTTCTAAATGGGACCCGGAAAACAGAGAAAAATACATCGGAGAACCGGAAGTCTGGGAAGAGACACAGCAGCATATGCGTGATATGATGCATGAGCTTGGCATTGAATTTGTGGAGGATGTTGGAGAAGCTGCATTCTACGGACCAAAGATTGACATTAATGCGAAAAACGTATATGGAAAAGAAGACACCATGATTACGATTCAGTGGGATGCACTGTTAGCAGAACAGTTTGATATGTATTATATCGATGCAAACGGTGACAAGGTACGTCCTTACATTATCCACCGTACTTCCATGGGATGCTATGAGAGAACCTTAGCATGGCTGATCGAGAAGTATGCCGGAAAATTCCCGACCTGGCTTTGCCCGGAACAGGTACGCGTACTGCCGATTTCCGATAAATATGAAGCATATGCAAAAAAAGTAGAAGCAGAACTTAAGAAAAACGGTGTCTATGTATCTGTGGATGCACGTTCTGAAAAGATCGGTTACAAGATCCGTGAAAGCCGTCTTGCAAAAGTACCATATATGTTAGTAGTCGGCGAAAAAGAAGAGGCAGACGGAACAGTTTCCGTCAGAAGCCGTTTTGCCGGTGATGAAGGTGTCAAACCGATCGCAGAGTTCGTAGAGCAGATCTGCAAAGAAATCCGTACGAAAGAAATCCGTAAGGAAGAAGTGCAGGAACAAAAATAGAAAAAAATTTTTGAAAATTTTTTAAGAATAAATCTCCCTCTTCTTACACACCCTAAAGTGGCAGAAAGAAGAAAGGAGATTTATTTTTATGACAAAATTAGAGTGTTCCGTTAAAAACTGCGTTTACAATGAAGAACCTTATTGCTGTAAGGGGGATATCATGGTAGAAGGAAGAGATGCAAAAAACACAAGTGAAACAGCATGTGCAAGTTTTCAGGAGAGAACAAAAGACTGCTGTTCTAACGCTGTTGGTCACAAGAGCGAGAATATTGATGTCGATTGTGAGGCAGTAAAATGCATTTATAACGAAAGCTGTAAGTGCAGTGCAAACCGTATCGGAATTGTTGGCGGTAATGCAAAAGACAGTGCAGACACACAGTGTGCCAGCTTTTGTTGTCAATAATTAGCGAATAAGGAAGAAACTTCACGAAAAATTCAAAGTAGACACTTGTAAAAAGTCTCTATACGAAGTACAATAACAATGTAATTGCAGTTGTACAAAAGAATTTTTCGTGGAGGCATTACATGAGAAAGAAGTCACATATTTCATTAGCTCGCGATATTGTCCGTAATTCAGAGGATGAAGGGCTGAGAAAGCACAAATGGGCTTTTTATTTAGGAAGTATCCTGCCGGACATCAAACCTTCCTTTTTGTATAAAAAGCATGAAATTGACGGAACTTTTGAACAGGTAAAAAAAGAAGTAAGAGAATTGTCAGACTCGCACGGAAAGTATAGGGAACATGCGACAAAGTATTACAGGAATCTTGGTCAGATCACCCATTATATAGCGGATTATTTTACTTTTCCGCATAACAGAACGTATCCGGGCAATCTAAAGGATCACTGTTCCTATGAAGAAGTACTAAAGCTGAGATTACGAGAGTATTTAAAGACAGATAAAAAAGACAGATGGCCTTTTGTACAGTGTCATTTTGGCAGTGCAGAAGCGTTGTGTGACTTTATTAAATTACGACATGAGGAATATTTAAGACGAAAGATAGATGTCGAGGAAGATATTCGGCATATTGTATCATTAAATTACCAGGTAGTAGAGGGAATCAGGCAGTTAGCAGAGCAGGGAAAGTTGCATCAGTACCTGTCAAAGAAGAGGGCTGCATAACTGCAGTAAGGCAAGCAGTATGGATTGGAGTATTCGTTTCCCGCATTTGGGAATCTATTTAGAACATGTGGGGAAAAATTTTACAGTCTTTGGGATTTCCATAGCATATTACGGCGTGATCATCGCCGTGGGAATGCTGGCAGGAATCCTTCTGGCTACATATGAGGCCAAAAGAACCGGGCAGAATCCCGATGATTATTTTGACTTGGCGATCATTGCCATTATCTGCTCCGTGATCGGAGCGAGATTGTATTATGTCATATTTTCGTGGGATCTGTATAAGGACAACCTGTGGAGTATTTTAAATCTGCGCCAGGGTGGACTGGCGATCTACGGAGGCGTGATTGCTGCAATTATTACAGCAGTTGTCTTTGCGAAGGTCAAAGGGCTTTCATTTCCGAGATTGGCAGATACGGCAGGTCTGGGTCTGATCTTAGGTCAGATCATCGGAAGATGGGGCAACTTCTTTAACAGGGAAGCATTTGGCGGTTATACAGACGGACTGTTAGCGATGCAGCTTCCGGTCAGTGCTGTCAGAGACAGTGATATTTCAAAAGAGCTTGCCGAACACATCGTGGAGATCGGAGGAGTATCTTACATTCAGGTACATCCGACGTTTTTGTACGAATCCCTGTGGAATCTGGTATTGCTGGTGATCCTATTGCTGATCAGAAAGAGGAAGAAGTTCGAGGGAGAGATTTTTCTGCTGTACTTAGCAGGATATGGGATCGGACGGGCATGGATTGAAGGTCTTAGAACGGACCAGCTCCTGATTCCGGGAACTTCCGTTGCAGTTTCGCAGGTATTAGCAGTAGTATTAGCAGTCGTTTCGGTGATGATGCTTATCATACTTAGGAAAAAAGCAGTGAGCAGGAAACAGCAATAACATTTTGACTAAGGAGCGATATGGATGCAGGAAAAAGAAACATTACAGGAACAGATTGAAATAGCAAGAAAAAGACTGGACGAAGCATATGCCTTTGGTAATGATATTGAAGGATGCTACGAATTGAGCAGAGAAGTGGACCGCATGATCGAGCGGTATTTAGACCTCAGTGAGAACAATTAAATAATGTCTGGAAACTAGATACAAGAGAAGAAACATAAAGATGGTAAGAGCAAAGGAAAGCATTGTAGAGATACAGTGTTTTCCTTTTTTTATTTTTTACACCCTAATCTTTCTTAAAAATACTGGAAATACTTGCTTTTTACCCACTGGTGGAGTAAAATGGATGTAAAAGTGGGTGAAAGTGGTTGATAGTGGCACAAAGTGGTGGATAAGTTGATAACTTTGTGGATAACACGAAAATAATAACCACGGTAAGTAGGTGAGTGTCAGATGTTCATGGGAGAATACAATCATACAATTGATGCAAAGGGCAGAATGATTGTTCCGTCTAAGTTCAGAGAGCAGCTTGGAAACGAGTTTGTTGTAACAAAAGGACTGGATGGATGTCTGTTTGTATACCCAAATGAAGAATGGCACAATATTGAAGAAAAATTTAGAACCGTCCCACTTACCACAAAAGATGCAAGAAAATTCTCACGTTTCTTCTTCGCCGGAGCAGCCACCTGTGAGTTAGACAAGCAGGGAAGAATCCTGATACCACCGGTTTTAAGGGAATTTGCTGATTTACAGAAGGATGTCGTATCCGTTGGAGTACTCAACCGGATCGAGATCTGGAGCAAAGACAACTGGCTGGAATGCAATTCCTATGATGATATGGACGAAATTGCAGAACATATGGCAGATTTGGGATTGAGTATCTAGGATAAGAAATCAAAGAAGGCGGAATAGGAGAACGATATGGAATTTCATCATACATCCGTATTATTAAATGAGACAATTGACAATTTGAACATCAGACCGGACGGAATCTATGTAGACGGAACCTTAGGTGGGGGCGGACATGCCTTAGAAGTTGCAAAAAGACTTGGTGAGGGTGGCAGACTGATTGGTATTGATCAGGATGCAGATGCGATTCTGGCGGCAACAGAGAGACTGAAAGAATATCAGGATCGTGTGACCATTGTTCGCAGCAACTATTGCAATATGCGTCAGGAACTGAAAAATCTTGGAATCGAAAAGGTAGACGGCATTGTTTTAGACCTTGGCGTATCCTCTTTTCAGTTAGATACACCAAAGCGCGGTTTTACTTATATGGAAGAAAATGCTCCGTTAGATATGCGGATGGATCAAAGAGAAAGCCGTACGGCAAGAGATATTGTCAATACTTACAGTGAGAAAGAACTGTATCGGATTATCCGGGATTTCGGAGAAGACAAATTTGCAAAAAACATCGCAAAACACATTGTGGCAGCGAGAGAAAAACAGCCCATTGAAACAACCGGAGAGCTGACAGCCATTATTCGCTCAGCAATTCCGAAAAAAGTACAGATGAGTGGCGGACATCCGGCAAAACGTACCTTTCAGGCAATCAGAATTGAATTAAACCGGGAACTGGAAGTGTTGCAGGATACACTCGATGATATGATAGAACTTTTAAATGAGGACGGAAGAATCTGTATTATTACCTTTCACTCATTAGAAGATAGAATCGTAAAAACCATATTTAAAAAGAATGAAAACCCATGCACATGCCCAAGTGACTTTCCGGTTTGTGTATGTGGCAAGGAATCCAAGGGGAAAGTCATTACAAGAAAGCCGATTTTGCCGGGGGAAGAGGAATTGAGAGAAAATTCAAGGTCCAAGAGTGCAAAATTGCGTGTGTTCGAGAGAAGGTAAAAGACAAAAAAGCGGAGGTGTCTAAAATGGAGCAGAATCAGTATCGGATGTATGTAGACGGAAATACGGTACGCAAGGCAGAAGCACTGCCGAAAGACGACAGACAGGAAAGAATCAGAAGAGAACGTGAAGAACAGAGAGCTAGAAACAGAAAAATAGCAAAGAGAAATCAGGCAAGAGAACTGCGTATGAGCCGCAGATATGTGGCATTTTTGGCAGTTGCAGTAAGTATTACCTGTCTGGTATGTGCAGCATATGTGCATTTACAGGCAGATATTACCACCAGAATGAGTAATATTTCAGCTTTAGAAAAAGAAATTGCAGATTTAAAGACAGATAATGACACCACATTAAAAAGAGTCAATACCTCCATCAATCTGAATGAGATTAAAGAAAAAGCAATCGCAGAATTGGGGATGGTCTATGCAGCACCGGATCAGGTTGCTTACTATAGTATTGAGGATTCAGACTACATGACACAGTATGAAGAAATTCCGGGAAAGTAGTGTGGTGGAAGATTGAGAGCAAGACGGAAAAAGGAACTGGCAAAGTTTCCGCGAAAAATGCGAAAAAAACTGATTGTCACATTTTTAACGATTACAATACTTTTAGTCGCATTAATCGGCAGAATTATGTATATTGAAGTGACAAGTGGCGAAAAATATGAAAAAATCGTTTTAACCCAGCAGGAATATGACAGTACCATACTGCCGTATCAGCGTGGGGATATTGTCGATGCCAAAGGTACGGTACTTGCAACCAGTGTAGATGTCTATAACGTAATCTTAGATTGCAAGGTGTTAAACAGTAAAGAAGAGTATTTACAGCCGACCATTGAGGCACTGACCTCCTGCTTTGAGGATTTAAAAGCAGAAGATCTGTACAAGTTAGCAGAAGAAAAACCGAAGAGTCAGTACAACAAGATTTTGCGCAGACTTCCTTATGATAAAGTGCAGAAATTTGTGGAATTGCAGAATGATACCAAGAACCATCCTTATATCAAAGGTGTATGGATGGAAAAAGAATATCTCCGTGAATATCCTTACGGTTCCCTTGCGGCTTCCGTCATTGGATATACGACTTCAGGAAACCTTGGAATCGGAGGTCTTGAGGATTCTTATAACGATACATTAAATGGAGTCAACGGAAGAGAGTACGGTTATCTGAATTCAGACAGTAACTTTGAAAAAACCATCAAAGAACCGGTCAACGGAAAGACGGTAGTATCGACGATTGATGTCAATATTCAGTCGGTGGTGGAGAAAAAGCTCAAAGAATTTAACGATGCCTGCAAAAATGGTGCGGAGGAAGGCGAGGGCAGTAAAAATACGGCTGCCATTGTCATGAATCCGAACAATGGGGAAATTTATGCTATGGCAAATTATCCGACCTTTGATTTGAACAATCCAAGAGATTTAAGCGCATATTACAGTGAAGAACAAATCAAAGCCATGAGTGAAGATGAGCAGTTGGAGGCTTTGAATAAAATCTGGCAGAATTTCTGCGTGACACAGACCTATGAGCCGGGCTCTACCGTAAAACCTCTGACCGTTGCAACCGGACTCGAAACAGGGGCATTAACCGGAAATGAGACCTATGTCTGCGACGGAAAGGAGCAGGTCGGCGGTCACACCATCCACTGTGTTAATCGGAGCGGTCATGGACTCTTAACCATAGAACAGTCTATCATGGAGTCCTGTAATGATGCCCTGATGCAGATGTCCTATGCAATACAAAAAGAAAATTTATTAAAATATCAGAAAATATTTGGCTTTGGTCAAAAGACGGGAATCGACCTTCCGGGCGAGGCAAGAACCGACTCTTTAATGTATACCTTAGAGACTATGGATGATGCTTCCTTAGCAACGAACTCTTTTGGACAGAACTTCAATGTTACGATGGTACAGATGGCGAGTGCATTTTCCTCTTTAATTAATGGTGGAAATTATTATAAACCTCATGTGGTAAAAAAAATCACGGATGAGAACGGAAACCTGATTGAAGAGAACAAAGGCGAACTGTTAAAACAGACATTGTCAAAAGATACCTGTAATATGGTTAAGCAGTATCTGTATAAAACTGTTTCGGAAGGAACCGGAAAGACGGCAAAAGTGCCGGGATATTCCATGGGTGGTAAAACCGGTACGGCACAGAAATATGAGACCGTCGAGGAAGATGGTGTCAAAAAGACACAGCGTGCACAAGGAAAATATCTGGTATCTTTTATCGGATATGTGCCGCAGGAGAATCCGCAGGTGGTAATCTATGTCGTAATTGATGAACCGAATGTCGCAGACCAGGCGCACAGTTCCTATGCACAGAATATTACAAGAGAAATTTTAAAAGAAATACTTCCATATCTGAATATTTATCAGGATGAAGAGTACGATCAGGAAAAAGTGGTCGACTTAGATATCATGGGAAATCCGGTACAGTAAAGCAGAATATCACATAACCTCATCAAAGTTGTAATAGATTATACTAACTTCTTTTATGGGGTTATACCTATGTATCGGAATAAAACTGCATATCGAAAAAAAATCATGGTATTCATGGTGGTGGTTCTGTTGGTGCTGACGTTTTTAGTCGGAAGACTGGTCTATCTGATGATTTTTTGCTCGGAATACTATGGAAAAAAAGCAGAGGATCTGCATGAGAGAGAAAGAAACATCAAAGCGGCACGCGGGGAGATCGTAGACTGTAACGGAGTGGTATTAGCGGAAAACAAGACCGTCTGTACAATTTCAGTGATACACAGTCAGATCAAAGAACCGGAAAAAGTCATTGCCATGTTAGCAAAAGAACTCGAAATGGATGAGGAGACGATCCGCAAACGTGTGGAAAAAGTATCTTCCATAGAAAAGATCAAGACCAATGTTCCAAAAGAAACAGGAGATGCCATCCGTGCGCATGGTTTAGCAGGCGTAAAGATCGATGAGGATTATAAACGGTATTATCCTTACGATACCTTGGCTTCTAAGGTGTTGGGCTTTACCGGAGGCGATAATCAGGGGATCATCGGCTTAGAAGTAAAATACGATAAATACCTTCAGGGGAAAAATGGAAAAATCCTGACGCTGACAGATGCGCGGGGGATTGAGATTGAAAACGCCGGTGAACGCAGGCAGGATCCGATCGACGGAAATGATCTGCATATCAGTCTTGATTATAATATTCAAAAATATGCAGAGCAGGCAGCGAAAAAGGCAATGGAAGAACATGGGGCACAGAGTGTTTCCGTGTTGATGATGAATCCGCAAAACGGCGAGATCTTAGCAATGGTCAATGTACCGGAATTTAATCTGAACGAACCTTTTTCCATAGAAGGCGAAGTGCAGACAAATCAGGATAAGCTCAATCTGATGTGGCGTAACGGCTGTATCAATGATACCTATGAACCGGGCTCTACTTTTAAGATCATTACTACAGCAGCAGCCTTTGAAGAAGGTGTGGTCAGTTTAAAAGACCGGTTTCACTGTCCGGGATATAAGATCGTAGAGGACCGTAAGATTCGGTGTCACAAAGTCGGCGGTCATGGAGCCGAGGATTTTGCACAGGGGATCATGAATTCCTGCAACCCGGTATTTATAGAGTTAGGACTGCGTTTAGGAAGTGAAAAATATTATTCCTATTTTAAACAGTTCGGTTTGCTGCAAAAGACCAATGTGGATTTACCGGGCGAGGCGGCAACGATCATGCACAATCCGAAAAATATCGGGCAGGTGGAGTTGGCGACCATATCCTTCGGACAGTCTTTTCAGATCACACCGGTCCAGTTAGCGACTACCGTATCCTCTATTATCAATGGCGGCAACCGCGTGACCCCTCATTTCGGGGCTTATGTCACGGATGAAAAAGGAAAAAAGGTCAAAACATTTAAATACGAAACGACAGAGGGGATTGTCAGTGAAAAGACGAGCGAGACGGTCCGTATGCTCTTAGAAAAAGTAGTCAGTGAAGGAACCGGAAAAAATGCCGCGATCAAAGGTGTTTCTATCGGAGGAAAGACAGCGACTTCCCAGACACTGCCAAGAAGTGCAAATAAGTATATTGCATCCTTTTTAGGATTTGCACCGGCAGATGATCCGAAAGTGCTTGGACTTGTCATTATCAATGACCCCAAAGGCGTATATTATGGAGGAACCATTGCGGCACCGGTCATGAAAGAAATATTTGAAAATGTGCTTCCATACCTTGAAATTGAGCAAAAAGAGTGAAGTGCCGGGGAACAATATTGTGTGGGATATCTTGCACAAAAGTAAAAAATAACGTATACTAGAAAAGTTAGAAAAAACGCAACTATCAGCATGGCTGAAAAAAATACATGAGGTGGAAAACATATGTCATATCAAGTAGTAATCCCGGTAATTATATCATTTGTTGTCAGTGCAGTTTTAGGCCCTATTGTCATTCCTTTTTTACGAAAATTAAAGGTGGGGCAGACGGAAAGAGAAGAATTGAAGTCCCATTTAAAAAAGACGGGAACACCGACGATGGGTGGGATTATCATACTTGCGAGTGTGATACTGACCTCTCTGATATATGTTAAGGATTATCCGAAGATCATACCGATTTTGTTTGTAACCGTCGGATTCGGAATTGTAGGATTTCTGGATGATTATCTGAAAGTGGTATTAAAACGTTCCGATGGTCTGTTAGCATGGCAGAAGATGCTTTGTCAGATTGTGATCACGGCAATTTTTGTATTTTATATCTTGAAATTTACAGATGTATCACTTACTATGCTGATTCCGTTTTCCGGTGGAAAATATCTGAATCTTGGAGTTCTTGCGATTCCGGTTATGTTTTTAGCGGTAATTGGAACCGTCAATGGAGTGAATTTTACGGATGGCCTTGATGGTTTAGCATCCAGTGTTACGGTATTGGTAGCAACATTCTTTTCCGTGGTTGCAGTAGGTACACACAGTGGGATTGAACCGATCACCTGTGCGGTAGTAGGTGCATTGATGGGATTTTTGCTGTTCAATGTCTACCCTGCAAAAGTGTTTATGGGAGATACCGGTTCTCTGGCGCTTGGCGGATTTGTGGCGGCGAGTGCCTATATGATGCAGATGCCGATTTTTATTCTGATTGTGGGACTGATTTACTGGATTGAAATTTTATCCGTTATGATACAGGTTACTTATTTTAAAAAGACCGGTGGAAAAAGAATCTTTAAGATGGCACCGATCCATCATCATTTTGAATTATGTGGCTGGTCAGAGACAAGAGTAGTTGCAGTATTTTCCATTGCTACGGCAATTCTCTGCCTGATCGGGCTTCTGGCATTATAGGAGGAAAGAAAATGGATTTACAGGGAAAGACCGTATTGATTGTGGGTGCCGGAAAGAGTGGAATCGCTGCCGGTGAATTACTTAGAAAAAAGGGAATTGCATACAGGCTTTATGATGGAAATAAAGAATTGTCCAAAGAGGAACTGCAAAAAAATGACATCTGGAAAGATTGCGGGATTATCTTAGGGGAACTGCCGACAGAGATTCTAGCGGATACCGGACTGGCAGTGTTAAGTCCCGGCGTTCCGACGGATTTGCCGGTCATCGCAGCCATCAGAGAGCAGGGGATTCCAATCTGGGGCGAAATAGAGTTGGCATATCATTTTGCAAAAGGCAGACTTCTTGCAATTACCGGAACAAATGGAAAGACTACAACAACATCCCTGTTAGGAGAGATTATGCAGGCATATTTTGAGGATGTCAAAGTTGTTGGAAATATTGGTATTCCATATACAAGTGTTGCCGCAGATACGACAGACGAGACGGTGACTGTTGCAGAAATCTCAAGTTTCCAGTTAGAGACGGCAGTGGATTTTCATCCGCAGGTCAGTGCAATTTTAAATATTACACCGGATCATTTAAATCGCCATCATACCATGGAGTGTTATATTGAAACGAAAGAAAGCATTACGAAGAACCAGCAAAAAGAAGATGTCTGTGTACTGAATTATGAGGATGAGGTGCTTTTGGAATTTGGTAAAAGTATTCCAATTCGGGTGGTATTTTTCAGCAGCAAAAGACGTTTAGAAGATGGTTTCTTCTACGAAGATGGCGTGATTTACAAATCAACGGGCGGTAAGGCGGAAAAAATCATTGAAACTTCCAGACTACAGATATTGGGATTACATAATTATGAGAATGTCATGGCGGCAGCGGCAATGGCAGACAGTTTTGGTGTACCGATGGAGGTTATTACAAAGGTTTTAGAACAATTTCAGGCGGTAGAGCATAGAATTGAGTATGTTGTAGAAAAACGCGGTGTAAAATTTTATAACGATTCGAAAGGAACAAATCCGGATGCGGCGATTCAGGGAATCCGTGCGATGGAAAGACCGACCTTTTTAATTGGAGGCGGTTATGATAAACAATCCGAATACGATGAATGGATTGAAGCATTTGATGGAAAAGTCAAGCAGTTGGTCTTAATCGGTCAGACCAGAGAGAAGATTGCAGAATGTGCAAAAAAACATGGATTTACGGAGATTGCCTTTGCAGACAGTTTGGAAGAAGCCATGGACATCTGCTATCAGAATGCTGTAGAAGGAGATGCGATTTTGCTGTCTCCGGCATGTGCAAGCTGGGGAATGTTTGACAATTACGAACAGCGTGGAGAAAAATTCAAGGAATATGCAAGAAATCTAAAGGAGTAATGCATGGGTAAGAAGCGGGAACGAACCGGCAGCAAACCGACAAGATATTTTGATTACAGTCTGTTGTTTATCATTATTTTTCTGGTCTGTTTCGGACTGGTCATGCTCTATTCGACCAGTTCTTACGATGGGCAGTTAAAATTCGACGACAGTGCATATTATGTGAAAAAGCAGTTGTTTGCAACAAGCCTCGGATTCATGGCAATGTATCTGATATCGAGGATCGATTATCATGTATGGATGCGTTTTGCCGGGGCAGCTTACATAGCGGCACTGTTGTTGTGTACAGCAGTTATTTTTATTGGTCAGGAATATAATGGACAGAAGAGATGGCTGAAGTTAGGACCATTGTCTTTTCAGCCGTCAGAGTTTGCAAAGATAGCGGTCATACTGTTCTTAGCGGTGCTGATCAGCCGCATGCCCAAGCAGATGAAAAAGTTTCAGACGGTGATCAAGGTACTTCTGATCGTAGTGCCGATCGTCGGTGTCATTGCATATAACAACTTGAGTACGGCAATTATTCTGTTAGGGATCGCAGTTGTCATGTCCTTTGTGGCAAGTCCGAAATATGCACAGTTTTTCGCGTTAGGAGGATTCGGAATCGCGTTTGGAAGTATCTTTATCTATTTAGAGAGATACCGTGCAGAGCGTATCAAGATCTGGCTGAACCCGGAGGATTACGAAAAGGGCTACCAGACATTACAGGGGCTCTATGCGATCGGTTCCGGTAAACTGTTTGGAAAAGGTCTCGGTGAGAGTATGCAAAAGCTCGGATTCTTGCCGGAAGCACAGAATGATATGATCTTTTCCATCATTTGCGAAGAGTTAGGACTGTTTGGCGCAGTCTGTGTCATTCTTTTGTTTTTACTGATGCTGTGGAGATTTATGGTCATTGCCAATAATGCTCCGGATCTGTATGGAGCACTGCTTGTGGTAGGTATCATGGCACATATTTCCATTCAGGTTATTTTAAATATCGCAGTTGTAACAAATTCTATTCCAAATACAGGTATTACACTGCCGTTTATCAGTTATGGAGGTACATCGGTTCTGTTTCTGCTTTCCGAGATGGGATTGGCACTTAGTGTGTCAAGAGGAATCCGGTTAGATGGACCGGAGGATTTATGAGAAAAAGAGAGAAGAGCGAAAAAGGCGAAAAAAGAATAAATTTCCTGCTGATACTGATCATCCTTATATTATTAGCTGCGCTTGGAGTGGTTGCGTATAAGGGTTTTACCGTGAAACAGGTGCAGGTAGAGGGAACGGATCTGTATCCGGATGAAACCATCCGCCAATGGGTATTAAATGATGACTACTCGTGGAATACCCTGTATGTATTTTTAAAATACAAATTTAAGGATGCGGAGGAAATGCCGTTTTTACAGCAGCCGGAGGTGTGCATCAAAGGTCCGCATAGTTTGAGTATCAAAGTCAGAGAAAAAAAGATTGCCGGTTATCTCTATGTCCCGGCAATGGGGCAGAATGCCTATTTTAACAAAGACGGTGTAGTGGTGGAGACTTCTTCAAGGAAGTTAGAAGGAATGATGGAAGTGACCGGATTAGAATGCAGTAAAGTTTCGGTTGGCGAAAAAATTCCCGTTAAGAAGAAGTCCTTGTTAAAAGCAATGCTCAGTCTGACACAGGGGCTTAGCAAATATAAAATGATGCCGCAGACGATCCATTGTGATGAATATTCCAATATTATGTTAGAATATGAAAAAGTTACCGTAAATATAGGAAATAGTCAGAATCTGAGTACAAAAATGGAAACACTTTCCGTCATATTTCCACAGTTAAAGGATATGAGCGGTACACTTCATATGGAAAACTGGTCAGAGGAAAATACGGATGTGCCATTTGAAAAGAGTAATGGTTCCTAAAATGGAGAACTGCCAGTGCAGTAAAAAAATAGTAATAAAAAAATAGAATTTGTAGTTGATTAATTCAACGAAAAATTATATTATATTTGTATGTGTATATTCCGAATGGGAATCGTTACATACGAAGAGAGATAGTTTCATTTTATTTAGATAAATCCCAGAAAGGAAAAAGGAGGAAGAACCTTGTTAGAGATTATGACGACAGAAGCAGATTCCAGTGCAAAAATTATTGTAATTGGTGTAGGAGGAGCTGGAAATAATGCTGTAAATAGAATGATTGATGAGAATATCGGTGGGGTAGAGTTCATTGGGGTCAATACGGACAAGCAGGCTTTGATGTTATGTAAAGCACCGACACTGATCCAGATCGGTGAGAAGCTGACCAAAGGTCTCGGAGCCGGAGCACAGCCGGAAATCGGTGAAAAAGCGGCAGAAGAGAGTGTGGAGGATTTAACGAACGCGATCAAAGGTGCGGATATGGTATTCGTAACCTGTGGCATGGGCGGTGGAACAGGAACCGGAGCAGCTCCTGTTGTAGCGAAGATCGCAAAAGAAATGGACATTCTGACCGTTGGTGTTGTAACAAAGCCTTTTAAATTTGAGGCAAAAGCGCGTATGGTCAATGCACTTTCCGGAATTGAGAAGTTAAAAGAGGCAGTGGATACACTGATCGTCATTCCGAATGATAAATTATTAGAGATCGTAGATCGCAGAACTACAATGCCGGATGCATTGAAGAAGGCGGATGAAGTATTACAGCAGTCCGTACAGGGAATCACAGACCTGATCAATCTTCCAGCATTGATCAACTTAGATTTCGCGGATGTTCAGACCGTTATGCGAGATAAAGGTATGGCACATATCGGTATCGGTTCTGCTAAAGGCGATGAAAAAGCCATTGAGGCAGTGAAATTAGCAGTAGCGAGTCCATTATTAGAGACAACTATTACCGGAGCATCCCACGTCATCATCAATATTTCGGGAGATATTTCCCTGATGGATGCAAATGACGCAGCAAGCTATGTTCAGGATTTAGCAGGCGATAATGCAAATATCATCTTTGGTGCAAAATATGATGAGACAATGACAGATGAGGCAACGATCACAGTTATTGCAACAGGACTTGAGACAAAGCCGACAGGTAATAAGATCATGCCGGATTTAAAATATCAGACAACATCAACACCAACCGCAAGACCGACTGCACAGAGTTTTACGGCAAGACCACAGGTAACACCGACACCGGTGCAGAATTCCATGCCGATGCAGAACTCCGTGCCGGTACAGAATACAACAAGTACCTTAAGCGGAATCAAGAAGCCGGCAAAACCGGTCAGCAATGTACCGGAAAAAGATATCCAGATTCCGGCATTCTTAAAGAATACAAGAAAGTAAATGCACTTTCGCGGTAAAGGATCATACAGAGCAGTGGATGTGAAAGCGTCTGCTGCTTTTTGTTTCCGATAGAGATTAGGGGCAAAGGGCGGTTTCTTTAGATCGGCAACTTGCACAAAGCCGGATCTGTTTTGTTCCGTTGTACGAAAATAAGAAAATTTAAGTCTGTCTGAGTTAGGCTGTGATGGAGTGACGTGTACGTCTTAAACGCCCCGTCCATGGCAGCAAAACACTATACATGAACAGCCAGACTAAGATTTACTAATTTTCTCCCGAAGTCACAAAAGCAGTCCCGGTTTTGTGCGAAGCACACTTTTGCTCTCTGAATTGAAGTTCTGAAGATAAACGAAATTGCATGAGAAACAGAGTCGTGTGGTTAGAAAAGTCTGGAATAGAAAACACAGGATTTTTAAAACAGACAGGTAGCATAATAAATATGGAGCAGTGACATGGAAATACAGGAGTTATTAGAACAGGTAAAAGCAGGAACGCTTTCCATAGAGGAAGCAAAACAGTATTTGCGAAAAGAGCCATTTGAAGAATTAGGATATGCGAAGTTAGATACTCATCGGAAACTCAGGACCGGACATGCGGAAGTGATTTACTGTGAGGGAAAGTCGACGGAGCATTTTTTAGAGATTTTTACGCACCTTTATCGGGAAAATGGTGAGGTATTTGGAACAAGGGCATCGAAGGAACAGTATTTAGCAGCAAAGGAACGGTTTCCACAGACCGTTTATGATGAGACTTCCCGTATCATCCGAATTGAAAAGAATGACAAGCCGCATATGGGAAAAATCGTGGTATGCAGTGCGGGAACAGCAGATATTTTCGTAGCAGAGGAAGCGGCACTGACCGCAGAGTATTTTGGAAATTATGTGGAACGTATCTATGATATCGGAGTCTGTGGGATACACAGGATGCTGGCAAATCTGGATGCGATCCAAAGTGCAAACTGCATTGTTGCGGTGGCAGGAATGGAGGGCGCATTAGCAAGCGTTCTTGGCGGCCTGGTGGATAAACCGGTCATTGCAGTTCCGACATCGGTGGGCTATGGTGCAAGTTTTCACGGGGTTTCGGCACTCCTGACCATGATCAATTCCTGCGCGAACGGGGTGGCAGTGGTCAATATCGACAATGGCTATGGTGCCGGCTATATGGCATCACAGATCAACAGGTTAGTAGGAGAACAGCATGAGTAAAACATTGTATCTAGAGTGTACGTTTGGGATCAGCGGCGATATGTTTGTGGGATCACTGTTAGATTTAGGAGCAGACGAAAAAAAGTTAGAGCAGGCACTTGCTAGTCTTCCGGTCAAAGGATTTCACACCTGCATTTCCCGTGTGAAAAAATCAGGGCTGGATGCTTGTGATTTTGCAGTGCTTTTAGATGAACAACATGAAAATCATGACCATGATATGGAGTATCTGCATGGAGCATATACCAAGGAACACCGGAACGAGACAAAAGAACAGACGCAGGAAGCAGGACACGCATATAAACATGAGCATAGAAATTTAAAGCAGATATGCGAAATTATAGAAGCCGCAGACATGAGTGAACATGCAAAACAAATAGCAGAGCGGATATTTACCGTGTTAGCAGAGGCAGAAGCGAAGGTGCATGGCGAGAGCATGGAACAGGTGCATTTTCATGAAGTCGGGGCGGTGGATTCGATCGTAGACATCGTTGCAGCGGCAGTCTGCTTAGACAGCTTGCAGATTGAAGAAGTGATAGTGCCAATGCTCAGTGAAGGACAGGGAACGGTCTGCTGTCAGCATGGAATCCTTCCAATTCCGGTACCGGCGGTGACGCAGATCATCCGTACTTATGGAATTGCAATACACCGCCTGCAAGTGCAGGGGGAACTGGTCACACCGACAGGTGCAGCCATCGTGGCAGCCATCCGTACAGGGGAAGAACTGCCGGAGGCTTATCGGATCCTGCAGATAGGTATGGGAGCAGGAAAACGGGAGTATGAGACACCGGGGATATTGCGGGCGATGCTGATAGAGGAGAGAAAATAAAATTTAAATTTATGATGGGGTAAATATCGTATGATGCCAGTGGAGAGTGTTATGGGGCTATGGGACGTCGCCACAGATCAGATATTCCGGGTTTCCTTGTGCAGACCATTCCAATGAACCTCTGAAAGCGGAAATCGTGTGCGCCAGAGGGCTTCACGATTCCCTGAGTTTCATTTCCATTGCACAAAAAGAAACCCTTCATATCTGATCTGTGCTGACTGCCAAAACAGTGACAGGATCACAGTATTGTATCAATGAGATATCTATTCATACGATGCATTTGATATAAATTTTATTTTGGTCATTTGCGTAGAGCAGGAGGTAAGGTAATGCTGTCTATTGTCGGTGCAACTTTCTGACGTGCTTTATCGGGTGTCCGCCTCGCCTACCCGATAAAGCACCCACACATAGACTCCCCACATAACCATAACTAATAACTCACATCCCCTGATACAGTGCAACATACAGTCAGAGAAGGGCAGAGAAATAAAAATTAGTTCCCAAAACAGGAATAATCTGCTATAATAGGTTCATATTAGATATTGGAGGTAGTGTAATGGCAGAAGACAGACAGAGTTTTAGCATAAAAGAAGATAAATCCGGTACAGTGCATGTTGCCGGCGAAGTTGTAGCGATCATCGCAGGTCTGGCAGCTACGGAAGTAGAAGGCGTCAGCTCTATGGCAGGAAATATTACCAATGAATTAGTCAGCAAGCTGGGTATGAAGAACCTTTCAAAAGGAGTCAAGGTTGAGGTGACGGATGACTCTGTCGAGGTAAATCTTTCTTTGAACATCGCCTATGGTTATTCCATTCCGGAAGTATCGAACCGGGTTCAGGAGAGAGTGAAGGCTGCGATTGAGAATATGACAGGATTACAGGTGTTAGAAGTAAATATCCGTATCGCAAGTGTGGATATGGAAAATAGCAAATAATGCTTTTTAAATAGCGGCAGGTGTTGTATAATAGGGGGTGTCCAAAAGGGCATCCCTTTTCACTGTATAGGAAAACTGGAAGAAGCGAGAGGAAGACAAGTGAGCAGAAGAGAATTAAGAGAGCAGATTTTTAAAATGCTGTTTCGTATCGAATTCCATGAAGGAATGGAAATGGAAGAACAGATGCAGCTTTTTTTAGAAGAAGAGGAAGAAATCAGTAAGGAAGACAGCGAATATATACGGAATAAGTATGAGAATATTGTGGAACATTTAGAAGAGATCGATGCTTCCGTCAATGAAAAAGCCAAAGGCTGGAAGACAAGCCGTATGGCAAAGGTGGAGTTATCGCTGATCCGCTTAGCCGTTTATGAGATTCAGTACGATGAGGATATTCCGGCAGGCGTAGCGATCAATGAGGCAGTAGAATTAGCAAAGAAGTACGGTGCAGACAGTTCACCGGCATTTATTAATGGAGTATTGGCAAAATTTGTATGAGAAGAAATGTGTATTCTGTAGGACAGGTCAATGCCTATATTAAAAATATGTTTGCACAGGATTTCATGCTGCGGCAGATTTCCGTGTCCGGAGAGATCAGTAATTGCAAGTATCACTCTTCGGGACATATTTATTTTACATTAAAGGATAGCAGTGGAATAATTCAGGCAGTGATGTTTGCAGGAAATCGAAGAGGTCTGACATTTCATATGAAAGAGGGGGACAACGTTGTTGTTACCGGTTCGATCGAAGTCTATGAAAGAGATGGTAAATACCAGCTTTATGCAAGGGAGATCACACTTGCAGGAGCAGGAGATCTCTATCTGAAATATGAAGCCTTAAAAAAAGAGTTAGAAGAGATGGGAATGTTTGCTAAGGAATACAAACAGGATATTCCAAAATATGCAAAGACCATCGGGATCGTAACCGCACCGACAGGAGCGGCAGTGCGGGATATTAACAATATTGCACAGCGAAGGAATCCCTATGTCCAGCTGATCCTTTATCCGGCACTGGTGCAGGGCGAAGGAGCGGCACAGAGTATTGTAAACGGTATCCATGCCATGGAGCAGTTACATCCGGATCTCCTGATCGTAGGACGTGGCGGAGGTTCGATCGAAGATCTGTGGGCATTTAATGAAGAAATCGTGGCAAGGGCAATTTTTGATTGTCCGATTCCTGTGATATCAGCAGTAGGGCATGAGACCGATACCACGATCGCAGATTATGTGGCAGATCTGCGTGCACCGACACCATCGGCAGCAGCAGAACTTGCAGTATTTGATATTCAGGATTTTTACGGAAACATAGGACAGTACCGGATGCAGATGAACCGTCTGATGAAGGCAAAACTGGATATCCGTAAACAAAAACAGGAGTATTTAAAAAGGCAGCTTTTGCTTTTGAGTCCGCAGAGCAGAATCCATACCAAAAGGCAGTATGCCGCGGATTTAGAAGAACGTCTGAGACAGCAGATGAAGCAGCAGATCATAGAAGCAAGGCATCAGATGGAGATTTTTGCAGGAACCTTAGACGGACTTTCCCCGGCAAAGAAGCTGATGCAGGGTTATTCGGTAGCAGTCAATGATGCAGGCAGAAATATCCGCAGTACGAAGGATGTACAGCCAGGAGAAGACATAGTGATCCGGGTAACGGATGGAGCGGTACTTGCAAAAGTGACAGGCATAAAGGAGCAGATAAGATGGGAGAAGAACTGACATTAGAGGAGTGTTTTTCCGGACTCGAAGAAATTATCGAAAAGATGCAGGATACAGAAGTGTCGTTAGAAAATTCGTTTGTCCTGTACGAGCAGGGAATGAAAATGTTAAAAAACTGCAATCAGAAAATTGATGCAGTAGAAAAAAAGATGTTGAAAATGAATGAACAGGGAGAATTGGAGGAGTTTTAAGAGGGACTATGGATAGAAAAAAAGAAGTTGAGCAGATTGTGACATCCTTTCTTCCAAAAGAGGAAGGTTATCAGAAAACCGTATTAGAAGCAATGAATTACAGTGTATCCGCAGGAGGAAAACGACTTCGTCCGATGCTGATGCTTGAGACATACCGTATGTTTGGCGGCACATCAAAGGTCATTGAACCGTTTATGGCAGCCATAGAGATGATCCACACATATTCACTGATTCACGATGATCTGCCGGCAATGGATAACGATGAATACCGTCGTGGAAGAAAGACGACGCATGTGGTATATGGTGAGGCAATGGCGATCTTAGCAGGTGATGCATTGTTAAACTACGCATTTGAAACAGCAGCCTCGGCATTTGTTTTAGACGAGGGAAATCCGGCGATCGGAAAAGCATTTATGATCCTTGCATCCAAAGCAGGGGTCTATGGAATGATCGGCGGTCAGGTGGTAGATGTGGAATCCGAAGGAAAAGAGATTGATGCAGATACCCTTAAGTTTATCCATATCCATAAGACTTCGGCACTCTTAGAATCCGCAATGCTGATCGGAGCGGTGTTAGCAGGTGCAAGTGAGCAGCAGCAGCGTACCGTGGAATTAGCAGCGCGTGAGTTAGGACTGGCATTCCAGATACGGGATGATATTTTAGATGTTACGGGAAATACCGATGAGTTGGGAAAACCGGTAGGATCCGATGAAAAGAATCATAAGAATACTTATGTGGCACTAGAGGGCCTTGAAAAGGCAAAAGAAGATGTGAAGCGTTATTCAGAATCTGCCATTGACCGTTTAAAGAGCCTTCCGGCACGAAATGAATTCTTATATGAATTAATCGAAGAGCTGATTGATCGGAGAAGTTAGAGGTGCTTATGCATGGTACTAGAGAAGATAGAGCAGGCAAATGATATAAAAAAACTGAATCCACAGGAATTAGAAATATTAGCCGGAGAGATCCGGGAATTTTTGATTGAAAAAATATCAAAAACCGGAGGACATCTGGCATCTAATTTAGGTGTGGTGGAACTGACAATGGCATTGCATTTAGCGTTTCAACTGCCGGAGGATAAGATCATCTGGGATGTGGGCCATCAGTCTTATACGCATAAGATCCTGACCGGAAGACGGGAAGGCTTTGAGGGCTTGCGTAAATATGGTGGCATGAGCGGATTTCCCAAAAGACGTGAGAGTGATTGCGATGCGTTTGGAACAGGTCATAGTTCTACCTCTATTTCCGCAGGACTCGGCTATGCGCATGCAAGGGATATCCGGAAGAAGAACTATAAGGTGGTCTCTGTCATAGGAGATGGAGCGTTGACCGGTGGCATGGCGTTTGAAGCACTGAACAATGCGACCAGATTAGAGAAGAATTTTATCATTGTATTGAATGATAATAATATGTCCATTTCCGAAAATGTCGGTGGGCTGTCGAACCATCTGAACAGACTTCGGACAGCGGAGAGTTACCATGATTTAAAAGAAGGAGTGATGAATTCCTTAGCAAAGATCCCGGTCTATGGCGACTGGATGGTCGAGCAGGTACGCAGGGCAAAGAGTGGTATTAAGCAGTTAGTGATCCCCGGAATGATCTATGAAAATATGGGAATTACCTATTTAGGTCCTGTGGATGGGCATAATATCGAAGAAATGGTAAGAGTCTTTAAGGACGCATCAAAGGTAGACGGACCGGTCATGGTACACTGTCTGACACAAAAGGGCAGAGGGTATCTGCCGGCAGAGCGTCATCCTGCCAGATTCCACGGTGCAGAGCCTTTTGATATTGAGACAGGACTGCCAAGCAACAAAAAAGAAAAGGCCGCCTATACCGATATCTTTTCTACCGTCATGCGAAAGTTAGGGGACCGCAATGAAAATGTGGTTGCCATTACAGCAGCCATGGAGACAGGTACGGGACTGAAAAGATTCCACAATATGTTCCCGGAGCGTTTTTTTGATGTGGGAATTGCAGAGGAACATGCCATCACGTTTGCGGCAGGGTTAGCAGCAGGAGGCATGATCCCGGTAGTAGCCGTGTATTCTTCATTTTTACAAAGGGCATATGACCAGATTCTGCACGATGTCTGTATCCAGAATCTGCATGTTATCATAGCGATCGACCGGGCGGGGTTAGTCGGAAGTGATGGAGAGACACATCAGGGAATTTTTGACATCTCGTTTTTGTGTACGATCCCGAATATGACCTTAATGGCACCGAAGAATAAATGGGAATTTTCCGATATGGTAAAATTTGCCGTGGATTTTGACGGTCCGATCGCCATCCGTTATCCAAGAGGTGAAGCCTATGACGGACTTGCAAAGATGCGGGCACCGATCGTCTTAGGCAAGAGTGAGACACTGTATGACGAAGAAGAAATCTGTCTGATCGCCTTTGGCAGTATGGTAAAGACTGCGGTTAAGGTAAGGGAGATGTTAAAGGAACGTGGGTATCACTGTTCACTCATCAATGCAAGGTTTGCAAAGCCGTTAGACTATGAAATGCTTACAAGAACGGCAAAAGAGCACCGCCTTTTAGTAACGTTAGAAGAGAATGTAAAAAGCGGCGGTTTCGGAGAACAGGTCATGGACTATTTAGAGGAATGCAGTCTGGATGTCCGTCTTTTAAATATTGCAATTTCGGATGAGTATGTGGAACACGGCAATGTCAATATCCTCTATCAGGAGGTTGGTATTGATGCGGAATCCGTAGTGAAAAGAATTATAGCAGAATATGTGGGGCTGAAATGAAAGAACGATTAGATATATTACTGGTCAAAAGAGGGCTTGCTCCTTCGAGAGAAAAAGCAAAGGCAATGATCATGGAGGGAAATGTCTTTGTGGAAAACCAGAAAGAAGATAAAGCAGGCACTGCCATACCGGAAAATGCAAAGATTGAGATCAAAGGAAATACTTTAAAATATGTCAGCAGAGGCGGCTTGAAATTAGAAAAGGCAATGAACCATTTTGACATTGAGTTACAGAATAAAGTCTGTATGGACATCGGGGCTTCCACCGGCGGTTTTACGGATTGTATGCTGCAAAACGGTGCAAGCAAAGTCTATGCGGTCGATGTCGGATATGGACAGTTTGCATGGAAACTGCGAACCGATGAACGGGTGGTCTGTATGGAAAAGACAAATATCCGTTATGTGACACCGGAGGATATTGGGGAACCACTGGATTTTGCTTCGGTGGATGTATCCTTTATTTCTCTATCTAAGGTACTGCCGGCGGCAAGAGAGCTGTTAAAAGACGGTGGCGAGATGGTCTGTCTGATCAAGCCGCAGTTTGAAGCAGGAAGAGAAAAAGTAGGGAAAAAGGGTGTTGTGCGAGACCCTAAAGTGCATTTAGAAGTCATTCAGACTGTCTTACAAACAGCGATGGATTTAGGATTTTCCATTCTGGATCTGGAATATTCACCGATTAAGGGACCGGAGGGAAATATTGAATATCTGGTTCACCTGAAAAAAAGTCAGGAAGGGGAAAAGGGTGCAGAAGTAAATGCCGAGGCGGTGGTAGAAGCTGCACATGGAGAATTGGATCGGATATGAAACATTTTTTAACAATTACGAATATTCAAAAAGATGAAAAAAAGAGCTTTACGAAAGAAGTCAAAGACTATATCGAACAAAAAGGCGGAACCTGTCTTTGCTATTACAGCAGCGGGAATAAAGAGCGGGTGGAGCAGATCGATCCAAAGCAGATACCGGAGGGTGTAGAGTGTATCCTTGTTTTAGGCGGCGATGGAACGCTGATCCGTGCAGCGAGGGATCTGTATCACTGGAATATTCCGATGTTAGGAGTCAATCTTGGAACACTTGGATATCTCTGTGAGGTGGAGAGAAGCAACATCCGTGCAGCCATTGATGAGATCATGCAGGAACATTACATGATCGAGCGGCGCATGATGTTAGAGGGTTACTGCATCATCGATGGAAAAGAGCAGAAAAGCCGTGCCGCATTCAATGATATTATTATCCACAGAGGCACCAATCCATCGGTTAAGACCCTGATCATCCGTGTCAATGGAGAATATCTCAATACATATGTAGGAGACGGGATCATTGTAGCAACACCTTCCGGTTCGACAGCGTACAATATGTCCGCAGGCGGACCGATCGTTGACCCAAAGGCAAAACTGCTTTTAGTGACACCGATCAATTCCCACAGCCTGAATGCAAAGAGTATTGTGTTGAGCGCCGATGATGAGATTGAGATTGAGATCAGTGCCAGAAATCATGAGACCGATGACAGTGCCGAGGTCAGCTTTGACGGAGATTATCCGATCAAATTAGGGTTTGGCGATAAGATCGTGATCAAAAAAGCGGAGCAGGCTACGAATATTTTGAAATTGAGCAAATTGAGCTTTTTAGAGATACTCAGTAAAAAAATGCAGACGTGTATATAGAATCTTGGAGGAAAAGAAGTGAAATCAGAAAGACATGCAAAAATTCTAGAGATTATCAGAAAAAATGAGGTGGAGACACAGGAAGAACTGTCAGACAGACTTGAGCGGGAGGGCTTTCAGGTAACACAAGCAACCGTATCGAGAGATATCCGCGAATTGAAACTGACAAAAGTTGCAATGAGCAACGGAAAACAGAAATATGCAGCACTGACAGAGCCGGCTGAGGATCTGTCCCAGAAATATATCCGTGTGTTAAAGGATGGATTTACATCCATGGACATGGCACAGAATATTTTAGTGGTCCGTACGGTGTCCGGAATGGCAATGGCAGTCGCAGCAGCATTAGATGCATTAAATTTTCACGAGATTGTAGGTACGATTGCCGGAGATGACACGATCATGTGTGCAGTCCGTTCCGTAGAGGAAAATATCCAGTTGATGGATCGTTTGAGAAAAATGGTAGGAAAATAGACAGCTACAGGATCGTGAGGGAGTAGAAGGAGATAGGATGTTACGAAATCTGCATGTAAAAAATCTCGCCCTGATCGACGAGATGGAAGTAGAATTTGAGGAAGGGTTAAACATTTTAACCGGAGAAACAGGCGCCGGAAAATCATTGATCATCGGTTCAATTAATATGGCACTTGGTCAGAAGGTGCCAAAGGAGATGATCAAAGAAGGTGCGGATTATGCTTTAGTGGAACTGATCTTTGAGGTAAAGAGCGAAGATACCATCCGCAGATTGCAGGAAATGGATATTTTTCCGGAGGACGGTATGGTCATTATGAGCCGTAAGATCACCGGGGGAAGAAGTGTTGCAAAGATCAACTCCGAGAGTATATCCGCAGCAAAAGTCAAAGAGGCGGCACAACTTTTAATTGACATTCATGGACAGCATGAGCATCAGTCTCTGACCGGAAAAAAGATGCAGTTAGCACTGCTTGACGATTATGCAAAAGAAGAAACGCAGAAAGTAAAGGCAGAGGTAAAGAAGCGTTATGAGGAATATTCTTCTATTTTAAAAGAATTAGAAGAAAAAGATATTGATAAAGAGCAGCAGCAACGGGAACTCTCATTTTTAGAGTTTGAAATTCAGGAATTAGAGGATGCCTGCCTGCGGGAAGGAGAGGACGAGGAGTTAGAGAAGACTTACCGTAAAATGCTGAACGGCAAAAAGATTGCGGAAGCATGTGGAGCGGCTTACCGCCTGACCTCAGAGAACGGTGAAAGTGCATCGGATCAGATCGGAAGAGCGCTCCGAGAGATTTCAGCAGTGACTTCCTGTGACGCTGAGTTGCAGCCGTTAGAAGAGCAGTTAGAGCAGTTAGACGGGCTGTTGAATGATTTTAACCGGGATATGTCCTCTTATCTGTCAGGATTAGAGTTTGAGGAAGAGGATTTTTACGAAACAGAGAAGCGTTTAGATGAACTGAATCATTTGAAATCCAAGTATGGTGATACGATTGAAAAAGTATTAGAAGCGAAGGAGGAAAAAATCCAACGCAGGGACGAACTTTTAGATTATGATGCATACTTAAATCAGTTAAAAGAACAAAAGAAGGCATCCGAAGAGGCGTTAGAAAAGGCAAGTAAAAAGCTTTCTAAGATCCGTAAAAAATATGCGAAAGAACTGTGCAGGCAGGTCACAGAACACCTTTTAGATCTGAATTTTGAGACTGTGGATCTGTCGATGGAATTTGAACAGACCACACATTTTACATCGAATGGATACGATGAAGTGGAGTTCCTGATATCCACAAATCCGGGAGAAACGCCAAAGCCACTCGGTAAGATCGCTTCGGGCGGTGAACTTTCAAGGATCATGCTGGCATTAAAGACAGTGCTTGCAAACAATGACGAGATCGAGACTTTGATTTTTGACGAAATAGATACCGGGATCAGTGGAAGAACGGCGCAGAAGGTTTCGGAAAAGATGGATCTAATCGGAAGAAATCATCAGGTCATCTGTATTACACACCTGCCTCAGATCGCAGCTATGGCAGATACGCATTTTCTGATCGAGAAAACCGTGGAATCCGGCAGGACAACCTCAAAGATCCACAGGCTGCCGCAGGAAGAGAGCGTTGCGGAGTTAGCAAGGATGCTTGGCGGTGTCAGTATTACGGAAACCGTTTTAGAAAATGCAAAAGAAATGAAAGAATTAGCAGCAAAAACAAAAAAATCCTAGTTTGAAACAGAAAAAATCATCACATAATAGAATTTAAGGATGTGATGATAATGAAAAAAAAGTTTGGTACGGGAATTCTGGTTTTTGTCCTGTGTTTTGGATATCTGTTTTTACAAAATAAAATTCCCGATGAAGTGAGTGTGCGTCCGGGTGAGACGCTGCAGCTTCATACGGGAATTCCTTTGTCTATGGAGCAAAAAGAAGAGGAACCGGTCACTCTGGCATCCATGGTGTTTGGACGGAGTGGGTTAGGGCACAGTCAAAAAACCGGCAGCTATACGCTAAGCTGCCGGCTCTTTGGTGTGATCCCGATCAAGGATATCTATGTACAGGAGCGTGGAGAAAAATATCTGATCCCCGGAGGAATGCCTGTAGGCATCTATGTAAAGACTAAGGGAATACTGGTCATAGGGACAAGTCCGGTCAACGGAATGTCAGGAGAGACGGTAGAACCGGCAAAGTATTTATTAAAAAGCGGAGATTATATCTGTAGTGTGAACGGTGAAAAGGTATCTACAAAAGAAGAGTTATTAGACCGGGTTCATGAATATGGTGATCAGCCCATGGCATTTGGGATAGAGCGCAATGGAGAACGGATCGAAGTAGCCATGGAGGCCGTGATGACACAGGAAAAAGCCTATAAGATCGGCGTATGGGTGCGTGATGATCTAGCAGGAGTCGGTACTTTAACCTATACCGATACGGCAGGGAATTACGGCGCACTTGGTCATGGCGTCAGCGATGCAGACACCAGTACGCTTATCGATATGGAAAAAGGCCTGTTATATCAGACAGATATCATCGGGATCATCAAAGGAAAACGCGGGACTCCCGGAGAACTGACCGGCATCATCAATTACAGCAGTCGTTATTGTTTAGGAGATGTCAAAAAGAATACAAAAGCCGGAGTTTATGGAAAGTTAGACGGTATCCCGGAAGAACTGACCTCTGAACAGCAGATCCCTGTGGGATTTAAGCAGGAAGTACAGCTTGGAAAGGCGGAGATCATCTGTACTTTAGAAGGGGAGCGGAAAAGCTACGATATTGAGATTACCCAGACAAATTTTAATGCGAGAGAAACGAACAAAGGAATCCGGTTTGTGGTAAAGGATCAGGAACTGTGCGCCCTGACCGGAGGAATCGTACAGGGGATGAGCGGCAGCCCGATCGTGCAGAACGGAAAGATCATCGGAGCGGTGACCCATGTGTTTGTGCAGGATGCATCGAAAGGATATGGGATCTTTATTGAAGAGATGTTGGAGCAGGGATAAGAAAATAGTTTTTGAAATAAAACGTATTGTTTACTATAGTATATTTCAAAAACCCAATGACTTTTTGAAATAAAAGAGATATAATAAGTGTAGTTATTTCAAAAAGAGGTGAAAATGTATGAAGCGTGCAGGAATATATGTTGACAATTTAAATGGAGAGGCTATGTACCAATCTTTTAAACCAAATCCATTACCACCGATACCTGAAATTGAAATGGACGGGGAGATTGTAAAACTTTTAGTTGATGCAAATAAGCAACTGGTAAAACTTGATACTGCATCACAATTGATTTCTAATGCGGATCTGTTTATATCAATGTATGTTAGAAAAGAAGCGTTGATCTCTTCGCAAATAGAGGGAACGCAGTGTACTCTTGACGATGTATTAGATCCGGAAGTGGAAGCAAATGCAAATCTTGATGTATCTGATGTTATTAATTATGTGAAAGCAACACAGTATGCCTTAAAACGTTTAGAAAGATTACCTTTATGCTGCAGATTAATAAGAGAAATACATGAAGTATTAATGGAAAATGTTCGTGGACAGGATAAAACTCCGGGAGAATTTAGACATTCTCAAAACTGGATCGGACCTGCAAACTGTTCATTAAAAGATGCCAGGTATATTCCTCCTAATGTAGAAGATATGCAAACAGCAATGTCTGATTTGGAAAAATATATCAATGAGAATGTGGATTATGATCCATTGATCAGAGCGGCATTGATTCACTATCAGTTTGAAACAATACATCCGTTTTTAGATGGCAACGGAAGAATTGGAAGACTTTTGATACTCCTCTATTTGATGGAGCAGAGATTGATTGAAAAACCAGTCATTTATATATCCTATTTTTTGAAAAAGAACCAGATAGAATATTATGACCGCATTAGTGAAGTCAGGAGAACCGGAAACTTTGAACAATGGATAAGATTTTTTTTAGAGGCAGTAAGTAAAGCAGCATCGGACTCTTTAGAAGCAATTCGTCAGCTTTCTGTGTTGCATGATACGAATGTAGAAAAACTTCCAAAGACAACTCGGAGCAAAGATAATTTACGAGCAGTTTTTGACTATATTGAACAGTATCCGATTATTGATATCAAGAGAACCGCAAAGGAATTAGAGGTTAGCTATAATACGGTAGCTGCTGCTGTGCGGAAACTTGTAGAACTTGGGATTTTGCAGGAAACAACCAATGCTGCAAGAAATAGAGTATTTGCCTATGAGGAGTATTTAGCGATACTGAGAAAGGATACTTAAGAGCTGATTGACGATAGAATGATGATCAGAAATGTTCTATACAGATGGTATAAAGAAATAAAACATATGGTATAAGACAAAGCGAGTAAAAATGACAGATAATAAGTATCGTAATGAGAAACGTATTCAAATATCCCATAATTCGACGAAAATTTACTAAAAATTCTTGCGGTGATTCCCTGATAGGTGTATAATTATTCCAATGGTACACGTCAAGGGAATCAGGGAAGAGAGGAAAATACATATGAAGATCAAAAGTATTCGGACAACATGTATGATTTCATGCACGGCAATTATTTTAGCTTGCTCCATCGGAGTTAGTCTTGTTACCTATATGGGAATGAAGGAAACGATCACCAAAACCAATTCAGACTATAAAGATGCGGTAATATCGGGATATAAAGAACAGATTAAAGATGAAGTCGGAGCAATGCTGACGGTCGTCAATATGGTTTATGAAAAGAGCCAGTCAGGAGAAATGTCAGAAAAAGATGCGAAAAAAGAGGCAATGGAAATCCTTCGCAATGCGCGTTATGGAGAAGACGGCGAAGGATACTTCTGGATTGACGGTACGGATTATACCTTGCTGATGCACCCGATCCTCTCTGAACAGGAAGGAACGAACCGTTACGATCTGACAGACCAGAATGGTGTAAAGATCATTCAGAACATTATGAAATCGGCAGAAGCCGGCGGCGGATACAATGAGTTCTACTTTACAAAAGCAGATGGTAAAACGGTTGCACCAAAGATTGCTTATTCAGAAGAATTTGAGCCTTGGGGCTGGGTCATTACCACAGGAAATTATGTAGATAATTTAGAGAAAAATATTGAGAAGAACCGTGTCACACTGCAGAACAGACAAAAGAGCATGATGATGCAGAATAAATATCTTTATCAGTGTAGTCATTATGGTAATATCCCTGATCGCCTGCTTTAAATTCGGAAACGGTATTAAGAAGCAGCTTTTAGAAATGCAGGGAATGGTTGGAAGGATTTCTGAAGGAAATCTGACACAAAATGTTGAGATCCGGAGTGCGAATGAGATCGGAGTGCTGGCAGATTCGCTGAATGTGGCACAGGGAGGCATCAGTGGTCTGGTATCACATGTCGGCGAGACATCAGAACATCTGAATTTAGCAGAACAGCAGTTTGTCGATAATTTCAGTATTATGAATGAAGCAATTGAAAATCTGACAAATGCGATGGGCGATGTAGCACAGAACATTTCGCAGCAGGCAGAGTCTACAACGGATGTAGCCGGAAGCGTAGAAAAGATCGCACAGAATATCCAGAGCACCACAGCGGATATCGAGGATTTATCTGAAAATGCATCCTTTATGAAGAAATGCTCACAGGATTCCTATACCAGCATGGAGAATCTGTTAGAAGTAAATCAGCAGACCATCCGTAACATCGAAGTGATGTATCAGCAGACAGAGTATACGAATGAATCCGTCAATAAGATCAGTGAAGCAGCAACGTTGATCAGTCAGATTGCATCACAGACCAATCTTCTTTCTCTGAATGCGTCGATCGAGGCAGCGAGAGCCGGAGAGGCAGGAAGAGGATTTGCAGTAGTAGCAGAAGAGATTGGACAATTAGCTTCAGAGTCGGCAGAAACAGTTCAGGAAATCAATGGTATCATTGAGGAACTGACTGATAATGCAAATAAATGTATGGACATCATGAAAGACATGAATACAACATCCAAGACACAGATCGATACCTTAACGGTAACACAGGATACGTTCCAGGAGTTGAAGAATGCATTAGATGTATGTATTGAGACTGTACAGGATATTGCAGCGAAGATGCAGGAAATCGATCAACAGAAAGATTATGTGGTTGGTCACATCGAGACATTGAATGCACTTTCTGCAAATAATGCATCCTTTACCGAGGAGACATCAGCAACATCGGAAGAAATTGACAATGCAGTCAAAGATTCCATGGAAGTTTTGGATACAGTTATGAACCATACACATGAGTTATTAGAAAGTGTAGAACGTTTTTCCGTATAACCTATGGAAAAATGACAGAAAAGGGGGGAGAATTGCTTGTTTCTATTGGACTTGAAAAATTAGTTGCTATTTTTCGACAAGAGATGTGTCGAATTGCCTGTATAATACAGTTGATTCAGGAGTATCCGACACGGATATGCAAAAAAGCCGCTAAAATACAGTGGTTGTCGAATTAGAACGTTAGAAAACTATTGAATTTAGGGGAACCTAACGATATAATAGCAGCATGTTTGAAAAATTTACCAGGAGGGACAGCATGGAGAAGCTGAACATTGCGATTGCAGATGATAACGAAAGAATGGTGCGTCTTTTAGGCGATATTGTACGGAGTGATGAAGAATTACAGGTGATTGGAACAGCGAAAGACGGGGTAGAAGCGTACGAATTGATAAAAACTGCCGAACCTGACGTTGTACTGTTAGATATTGTTATGCCAAAGATGGACGGCTTAGGAGTTATGGAAAAAGTCAACAAAGATTCTACGATCAAAAAGCACCCGGCATTTATTATGATCAGTGCGATTGGTCAGGAAAAGATTACAGAGGATGCATTCCGGCTCGGAGCAGATTACTATATTATGAAACCGTTCGACAATGATATGGTCATTAGCCGGATTAAGGATGTCAAAAACCGTAACGTAGCACGTCCAAGCGAGGTGCGTAAGGTACAGCCTTATGAGAAACGGGAAGAATTAAAAGAACGTAACTTAGAGGCTGATGTGACGGCAATTATCCACGAGATTGGAGTTCCGGCACATATCAAAGGATATCAGTACTTACGGGAAGCAATTATCATGTCTGTGAATGACATTGATATGTTAAATTCCATTACGAAGATTCTCTATCCTACGATAGCGAAAAAGTTTCAGACTACGCCAAGCCGCGTAGAGAGAGCCATCCGTCATGCGATCGAGGTTGCATGGAGCAGAGGAAAAATGGATACGATCGATGCACTGTTTGGGTACACCATTAACAACGGAAAAGGAAAACCGACAAATTCAGAGTTTATCGCTCTGATCGCGGACAAAATCAGATTGGAATATCGGAGCAATTCCTGAGATTAACTTTAAAAATTCCTCCTGGTACGGTATAATAAAATTAATTATATTGTACTTGGAGGTTTTTTATGAAAAAAGTCTTGTTTGTAACATCGGAAGCAGTTCCGTTTATTAAGACCGGAGGGCTTGCGGATGTAACCGGTTCTTTACCGAAATATTTTGATAAAAAGAAGTATGATGTACGTATTATGATCCCGAAATATCTGTGCATAGAGGAAAAACTGACAGCAGATTTGGAAAATCTGGGAAATTTTTCGATATCTCTCGGATGGCGTGAGCAGTATGTCGGAGTATTTCACAAGGTTGTCGAAGGGGTTACTTACTATTTTATAGATAATGAATACTATTTTGGCGGAGATCAGCCATATAACCGGATCTATGAAGATGTGGAGAAGTTTGCATTCTTTTCTAAAGCAGCCATTGCCGCAATGAAATTTATTGATTTTCAGGCAGATATCATACACTGTCATGACTGGCAGACTGGAATGGTGCCTGTATTTTTAAAATATTTTTATGGAGCGGATCCGTTTTATCAGAAGATGAAGACCGTCTTTACAATCCACAATCTGAAATTTCAGGGAAGATGGAAGCTCAACGAAGTCAAAGATATTACGGGACTGCCGGCTAAATTCTTTATGCCGGATCAGTTAGAATCTTACGGCGAAGCAAATTATTTAAAGGGCGGGATTGTCTATTCCGACATGGTAACAACGGTAAGCAAATCCTATGCGCAGGAAATTACGACACCGGAAGGTGGAGAGGGCTTAGACGGTCTGCTTCGTGCAAAATCAGACCATTTGTATGGAATTGTCAATGGGATTGATTATGATGAGTATGATCCGGTCACGGATCAGCGTATCGGGACACATTTTGATAAGATGAATGTGGTAAAAATGAAACCGGCAAATAAGGCAGGCCTTCAGGAAGAGCTGGGACTTCCAAAAGAGGAAGATGCATTTTTGATCGGAATTGTATCGAGGATGACAGTGCAAAAGGGTATGGATCTGATTGCCTATGTGATGGATGAACTGTTAGGGGATAAGAAAATCCAGTTTGCAGTGCTTGGAACAGGAGAAGAACGTTTTGAGAATATGTTCCGCCACTTTGCCTGGAAGTATGAACGGCAGATGGGAGTCTGTCTTCAGTATTCCGAAGATTTAGCACACCGGATCTACGCTGGAGCGGATGCCTTTTTAATGCCATCCATGTTTGAACCGTGCGGACTCAGCCAGTTGATGAGTATGCGTTATGGAACCGTTCCAATGGTGCGTGAGACAGGAGGGCTTCGGGATACTGTCTGCCCATATAATGAATACGAGCAGACAGGAAATGGTTTCTCTTTTGCAAATTACAATGCACATGAGATGTTACATATGATCCGTTATGCAAAAGATACTTATGTCAATCATAGAAATGAATGGAACGGAATTGTGAAACGTGCAATGGAATGTGATTTTTCATGGAATGCATCTGCAAGAGATTACGAGACGCTTTATGAGGAACTTTTAAAAATGCAGTAATCAGCAGATGGAGTCTGTTTTTCGGGAATAATAGTAGGCATGATCAGACAGAATTTCTTCCGGTGACAGCTCTGAGAGGTTGACCTCCTGAATGATTGAGGAATATTCTTCAGAAGATTCTCCCTGTTCAGCCGGAAGCAGAAGTACTTCATGCAGACTGCTTGGGATAATAATTAAGTCGTGATTTATTTTCTTCGCTATTGAGGATAAAAGATTTGGATAGAGTATTACGGCTGCACCAAAGAGTTTTTCGGAATTGGTCAGAACATAGAGTGGATAGAGCTGGTTTTTGCTAAATTCAGACAAGTCGGAAACATTCTGCAAGACGGAAAAAATATCATCGAAATAGTAAGGGAGCAGCTTTGGGGTGTTGATTTTTGCAGACTCAAACAGGGTATCGGTCGAGACATTCCAGTAAGGCAAATGCCGGTTATAAATGAGGATTGTTGCCTGCTCTCCGGGGGTTAGATGAATCAGATAATAGAAGACGACAGCGAGGTCGAGAAAACGAATATGGGGAACTTCTTTTAGAAGTTCTCTGTTTTTTTCGTAGTGAATCAGCTTCATACAGATGCGGTCTTTGGCATTTTCGTAGTCTGTAAAGAAGCGGATGTCAATGTTCTCGTCGGGATGATGCATGGCATAGGTGTTTTTGATTTCTTCTAAAATGTGAAACATCGGCATGCCGTCCTGAAATTTGGAAAAGTATGGGTTCAGATAAATCGTAGGAGAAATATTCTGTCCTTTTTTCTGAATGGTCAGTCCATCTAAAATAATTTGATTGTTTTTTGGTATTTTTTGGATAGACAGTGTATAGTCGCTGCCATAGTAATTGCTTAATGCAGAAACAATCGTTTCTTTAAAGGTGTCAAATGTCATAAAAACCTCCTGAATAAAAAATGTAACAGGCGGGATATGAAATAAAATGGGAATATGCACGAAAGTGCAAAGATAAAAAATCCACATGAGATTCATGTGGATTTTAATGTAACACGGAAATTCAAAAAATGCAAGTAGAAATTATTTGGATTTTAATTCTTTCCAGAGTTTGTTGTAAAGTGCAATGGAATCTTCATCCAGGTAGCGGAAGATCTCACAGTTGTTTAAGGTTTCGTCATCAGGGAAAATGGTCTTATTTTCCTGGGTTTCTTTGTCTAATTTGTCATAGACCGCTTTATTTGGTGTTGCATAGTATACATATTCAAAGTTCTTCATAGCGATGTCCTCGCGGCAGAGGAAGTCTAAGAATTTTTCTGCATTTTCCTGATGTTTACAGGTCTTTGCAATCAGCCAGGAATCAATCCACATATTCGAGCCTTCCTCCGGGACACTGTAGTCTAAATCTTTGCTCAAAGACTCTGCATAGGCAGCTTCGCCGGAGTATACCAGTGCCATGGATGCATTGCCTGCGACCACTTCGTCAGCACTTTCATCTACCAGATAGGAGTAAACCAGAGGTTTTTGCTCGATCAACTGATCAAGTGCGGTTTCTAACTCTTTTTTATCGGTGGAGTTAGAGGAAAATCCGAGACGTTTGAGTGCCGGTACAAAGGTGTCGCGCACACTGTCTTCCATGATGATCTGGTCTTTGTATTTTTTGTTCCAGAGGATATCCCAGCTTTTGACGTCATTGGCATCCACTTTATTTTTGTTATAGAGGATTCCGACCGTTCCAAAGAAGTATGGCATGGAATATTTGTTTTCCGGGTCGAAAGCCTTAGAAAATTCAAAATAAGAATCATCTAAATTTTTAGAAAGAGGAATCTTATCAAAGTTAATCTCTTTTGCTTCTCCCTCGTTGATCAGGCGTTCTACCATGTAATCAGAGGTGCAGATCACATCGTAGTCGATCGCACCGGATTTGTATTTCGTATACATTTCCTCCGGATTTACATATTCTTCATAGTTGACATGGATGCCGGTTTCTTCTTCAAAGGCATCTAACACACTCGACTCTATATATTTTCCATAGTTTAATACCGTCAGTGTGTTTCCGTCATCTTTAGAGCCGCAGGCAGTGAATGCGAACATCGCTCCAAGGCATGCAGCCATCAGCAGTAATTTTTTCTTCATAATGTCCTCCTTATGTTGTCAGTGCGGTGCTTTTTTTGGATGAACGGTAATTCATCAAAAGCAGTAACAGTAGTGCGATCAGGAATAAAATAGTGGAGAGAGCGTACATCTCCGGTTTGATCCCTTTTTTGAGTTCGGTGTATATCATGGTTGAGAGTGTATTGACTCCCGGTCCTTTTGTAAAATAGGTAATGGAAAAATCATCTAACGACATGGTCACGGACATCAAAAATCCGCTGAATACGCCGCCTTTGATATCAGGCCAGATGATCTTCCAAAATGCATAAGGTCTGGAAGCACCTAAATCCAATGCCGCCTCATAGGTGTTGGGACTTAGGGAATTCAGTTTTGGCAGTACGTTTAGAATGACATAGGGGATATTAAAAGTAATATGTGCGATCAAAACGGTGTTCATGCCAAGTCTTGTAAATTTTATCAGTAACAGCATTAACGAGATACCGGTTACAATGTCCGCATTTAAAAGCGGGATATTGGTAGCTCCAAGCATCAGTGCTTTCTGTCTTCTTTTCATACTGTGGATACCAATAGCTGCCAGTGTTCCAAGCAGGGTTGCTACAATAGAAGCAACCAGTGTGATGGTAATGGTTGTATAAAAAGCGTTCATAATGGTCCGGCTTTTAAATACCTCCTGATACCAGCGCAGTGTAAATCCGCCCCACTGGACACGCGATTTTGAGTCATTGAACGAAAGTACGATCAGGACCACGATCGGAAGGTACAAAAAGAGGAAAATAATGATCAAATACAGGCGTTCGATTCCTTTTTTTACCATACGGCATTTCCTCCTTCATTTTCTTTATCCTGTCGGTTCATAAATGCCATGGAGGCAATGACAAAGATCATCAGTACAATGGAGAGCCCTGAACCAAGATGCCAGTCCATGCCCTGCATAAAGGACTGTTCAATGACATTTCCGATCAACAGTACTTTGCCGCCGCCTAAAAGATCCGAAATAACAAACGAGGTCAGTGCAGGTACAAACACCATAATAATCCCGCTGAAAACTCCGGAAAGGGAGAGCGGCAGAATGATCTTAAAAAAGACCAAGAGGTTTCCGGCACCTAAATCTCTGGCTGCCTCAATCAAATCCTTGCGGATGCGTACTAACGCATTATAGATTGGCAGGATCATAAATGGAAGGTAGTCATAGACCATACCAAATACGACAGCGGTCGGGGTATTCATCAGGTTGATCCCAGAAAAACCTAACGTTTTTAAAAGGGAATTGATGATACCGTTATTCGATAAAAGCATCTGCCATGCTAAAATACGAAGCATAAAATTCATCCACATCGGAAGTACAAAGAGAAAGACCACAAAGCTGTGCTCTTTGATCTTCATATTGTTTAAGATCATTGCCAGTGGATAGGAGAGCAGCAGGCAGATCAGGGTACAGATCACAGCCAGTTTTAATGCTAAAAACAATGCTTTTAAATGTACCGGCTCTGCGATCGCCGCGATATTTTCCATTGTAAAACTTCCGGCACTGTTTGTCAGTGCATAGTAAAGAACGGCAAAGACCGGAAGGATGATAAAGCCGATGATCCAGACCAGGTAAGGACCGGCTAAAAGTTGTTTTCCAAATTTACGCATCGACTTCTACTGCCTCCTCATCACTGGATTCCGGTTTGTTCATAATCTGAATGTTGAACGGTATGACACGGATTCCGACCTCGGAGCCGACTTCATGCATTTTGGTCGTGTGTACCAGCCACTCAAATCCATTTGCAAGGACTTCAATTTCGTAATGAACCCCTTTAAATATGATAGAGATGACGGTTCCGTCGATAATTCCTTCCTCCGGTTCTACCAGTTCCACATCTTCCGGACGGATGACAACGTCAACCGGACAGTTTTGTCCGAAGCCTTCATCAACGCATGGAAATCTGGTATCTAAGATCTCAACCAGATGGTCTTCTATCATAACTCCATCAATGATATTGCTTTCTCCGATAAAATCGGCAACAAAGGCGTTGACCGGTTCATTGTAGATATCCTCCGGTGTTCCGATCTGCTGGATATATCCCTGATTCATAACGACAATGGAATCGGACATGGTAAGTGCCTCTTCCTGGTCATGTGTAACATAGAGAAAAGTAATGCCAAGCTCATTTTTTAAACGGATCAGCTCGTACTGCATATCCTGACGCAGTTTTAAATCCAGTGCACCGAGAGGTTCATCTAAGAGCAGTACCTTCGGTTCATTTACGATGGCACGGGCAATCGCGATACGCTGCTGCTGACCGCCGCTTAAGGAATCGACGGAGCGTTTTTCAAAGCCGTCTAAATTGACTAATTTTAATGCGTATTTGATCTTATCGTTGATGTATTCCTTGCTTTTCTTGCTGATCTTTAAACCAAATGCAATATTTTCCGCAATGCTCATATGTGGAAAAAGAGAATATTTCTGGAATACAGTGTTTAATTTTCTTTCGTTTGGTGCAAGTGAAGTAATATCCTGACCGTCAAAATAGATTTTTCCAATGTCAGGGGTCTCAAAACCGCCGATCAAACGCAGGGTGGTGGTTTTACCGCAGCCGGATGGACCAAGCAGGGTCATAAATTCATTTTCTTTAATGGTCAGATTTAAGTCATCTAATACCATCTGAGAGTCGAAAGATTTCGTGATGTGTTCTAAAGTAATAAAGTCTTTGCTCATGGTATCCTCCTAAAAATTCGGTGGCGTGGAGACCCAGATAAATACAGCCTCTTTGACACCGTATGCTTCGATGTGGTGACGTTTCAGTCCTTTTAAGTAAAAAGACTCCCCGGATTTTACAAGATAACTTTTCGTTCCACGGATGATCCGGATCGCTCCTTTTAAAACATATCCGAATTCTTCTGCCTCACTGGGTTTCAGCTCCATGGAACGGCCCCCGGGCGCAAGCGTTACGCGTAGAGGTTCCATACCGTTTTTCTGTGCGTTTGGCACGATCCATTCAATTTTTGAATGTTCATTTTCATCTATTTTTGTAAAATAATCTTCCTTTTTAAATACGATCTGTTCCGGTTCATCATCTGCAAAAAATTCTGCAGGTGTGGTTCCAAGACACTGGATAATGTCAAGAAGCGTTCCAACAGAAGGAGAAGTCAGATTTCGTTCTAATTGAGAGATAAATCCCTTAGACAGCTCAGAACGATCGGCAAGCTCCTGCTGGGTCAGTCCATAGTGAACCCGAAGCTCTTTCATGCGGTGCCCGATGTCCATAATAAACTCCTTTTTCTATTATTACTGTGATGTATATGTCAAGATCATGGGTGTATCCATGATAAAAAGTTGCACTATATGTAAATTGCATGTTTAATAATAATAAACAAACTGAGAATTATTATACCGCGTTTGTGGGAAAAGTCAATATTTTCAGATAAATAAAATAAATTTTCCCGAAAGCAGGGGGCGTGTTAGAAAAAAGTATGTGCTCAGCGGGTTTCCGACAATTATTGCAAGTTTCCTTGTGCTAAGCATTCCGATGAACCTCCCCAAAAGCAGGAAGCGTGTTCGCCAGAGGGCTCCACGCTTCCGGGAGTTTCATCTCCATAGCCCAAAAAGAAACTTTTCATAATTGTCGGGAACTCGCTGGGATATAGGTTTTCTAATGCGGTTGGGGAGAGCAGTTCTATGTTGAGATTTTCGGACGGGTATTACAAGTAGAGTGATGCAGAGTAGGTATTGTATTGGATGTTACTTACATAGTATTGCCAATTTCCTTAACATTTCTAAAATATCGAATAATTCCATAAATATAATTCTTTTAGAAGTTGTTTTAGGATTTTCTATGTAGTACGCGACCTCGGCTATCCACACAGACAGTTGCGAGGCTTCCGTCGTGAGGAGCACACTGCCGCTCATGTTTTGT
>ENA-OZGC01000219-OZGC01000219.1-human-gut-metagenome-genome-assembly--contig:-NODE-219-length-47323-cov-10.359271_pt1 | contig 47323 bp, 37 predicted proteins | sample MGYA00245109_ERZ653643 | MGnify/ENA primary metagenome ERZ653643 (study PRJEB26926, sample SAMN06165107) | human gut metagenome | biome: ENVO:00009003; feature: ENVO:2100002; material: ENVO:00002003... | reverse complement strand
ATGCGCCGTGTGGCTAGGCTTAATCGGGCTGATTTGCTTATGCGGTTGCGCGAGCATAAAAAGTAATGCCGCGGTGTGCCGCATACAGTTTGACTACCAAGACGCGGGCATTGAAGCCTTAAACGAGCAAAACCTGCGCGCGTTGGTGGTTTTTAAGCAAGTGTGTGAGTAAGCCCTCATTGTAAGCACGCAGAGTATGACCCTTCTTTTGGGAAATCTCTGTGCCGGAAAGTTGGCAATCCTTGCCGGATTATTTGCAGAAAAAGCCAACATAAATTCATGAAATAATGTAGTAAAAATTGTAGTAAAAAATAAATTATTTAATCATTTGAACAGGAATTAAAGCGGAAACTTAAAAGGATATTTTACGACGATAAAGATTTATTTTTTGTCTTTATCTCTTAAAAAAATTATCAACAGTTTATCTCCCGCCGGGGGTATTTCTTCCTAATTTTTTCCATTTCGTTGTTGTTCCTCCGGGCGGATACCTCCGCGCTACCGCGCGTGTGCCCACGGTATTCCTCCCGTCGTCACGCCTAGAACTGAAAAAAATTAGTTTGAAAACCCATTCGCGGTTGTAAGGTTGCAAGAACTGTACTTAAAAGTATGTGGTGTGGCGTGAAAATTAATTTTTCTGTCGGGGGTATTTCTTCCTAATTTTTTCCATTTCGTTGTTGTTTCTCCGGTCGGATACCTCCGCGCTGGCGCGCGTGTGCCCACGGTATTCCTCAAAAGTCCATAGTTTCCCACGAAAATAAGACCAAAAACGGCAAAAAGCGGGCCGGAATTGCGTGTTTACTGCAAAAAGAGAAAAGGATAAGGGAAGAAAAACAAGCGCTTGCAATCCAAGATATTCTACAAAGCCCGGTAAGCCGCAAAACCGTAAAAATCAGATAAAAAGCATACCGTGCTAATTAGGGTCGCGTTCACAGGCGGGGGGAAAAACCAGAATTAGAATATACTATATGCGCGCCATATCCGCTAATCAGGGTCGCGTTCACAGGCGGGGGAAAAACAGTAAACAATAAAAAATGGCGGGGAAAACAGATAAAAACAGTAAAAATCAGAAAAAAATACCGCCAAACGTATGTTTGGCGGTATTCCCAGTTTGTAGATGGTTTCCGGACTAGGATTCGAACCTAGAATAACTGGACCAAAACCAGTGGTGATACCGTTTCACTATCCGGAATTAAAACTTTTTCATAACCGTTTGGGGCTATGCCCTAAACTGCTCTGAAAACCCTTTTTCAGTTCTCGTTGCTACCCGTGTTGTCTTTCACTTCTGCTTGTTCAAGAATGTTTTTATTTTGGTCAGCCCCGGCGGGATGCTTAATCAGTTCGGCGTTATAGGCTTTCAAAACATTCTCTTCCAAGTATTTCCTGAATTCCTGGTTAATAGGATGGACCATATCTTTATGGGTGCCATCGGGTAATTTGCGGGATGGCATACACAGAAATACGCCTTTTGTGCCCTCCACTACCTTCATGTTCCTTACGACGAACGAATCGTCAAAAGTGACACTGGCAAACGCTTTAAGACGGTCCTCCCCCATAAGATGTATCCGTATTTCCGTTATTTTCATCCGTCTCCCTCCGAAATGCCGAAAAGAATACTAATCTTTCTGTATTTCTTATATTATTTACCAAATCCTTGGCTTTCGTTTCGGAGTCTACCAGTGCAAAAACGGTAGAACCAGAGCCGGACATTAACACAGAGTCCGCATTTAATTTACAAAGAGCTTCTTTCGTATTCCTGACGGAATGAACACACGGAAACACACACTCTTCCAGCCTGTTAAAGAGTAAATCTTTCCAAGCCGTTAGTGGCTTCCCACATCCTATGTCTTTAATTAGTTTATTTAATTTTGAAACATTTGTCAAGCATTCTTTTTGTTCCGGCAATTTCAGCCGCGCAAACACCCCTTTGGTGGCTACCGCCGTGCAGGGGTAAACCAGCACTACAAACGGCATTTTGCCCGGGGCGTGAACCGGGGTTAAAACCTCGCCGATTCCTTCCCCTTTCATAAATGTTTCTTCATACATAAATACCGGCACGTCCGCACCCAATTTGGCGGCCAATGCCATTACGCTTTGGCGCGGTTTTTGGTAAATTTCACACAACGCGCGCAACACGCCGGCCCCGTCGGAACTTCCGCCGCCCAGGCCCGCCCCCATGGGGATACGCTTAACTAGCGTAATGTGGCACCGGGCCGTTAAGCCGAACTGCTCCAAAAACCGTTGGGCCGCTTTATAGGCAATGTTGGTGCTGTCGCCGGATAAGTGCCGCCCCAGCGGGCCGGTAATATCCAGCGTAATGGAGGTTTCTTCGGCGGGGGAAACTTCCACCGTTAAATCGTCGCCCAAAGTCAGTTTGCCAAACAGCATAGCCAAATTGTGGTAGCCGTTGGGGCGTTTGCCGGTCACTTCCAAAAACAAATTTATTTTTGCCGGGCAGAACTGTTTGCTGGTATTAGCCATGGTGCCGCTCCGTATTATGTACTAAAGCGCCCCAGTGGTATTCTTCACTGGTTAGCAGTTCGCCGCTTTCGGCATATACTTTGCGGATGCCTTCCATCATGCCGTCCACATAAAATTCTTCCAACCGTTTTACCCCATTCGGGAAAAACGCCACCCGGTCGCCTTCCAACCGCCCGGCTTTGTAATTTTCTTGATACCACAAATTCCCGTCCGGGAAGTACAATGTCCGCTCTCCGGTCAGTTTGCCGTCGGTGTAGTTTTCCCGCAGTTCCACCTTGCCGCTGCTGTAATAAGTGGTTTTTATGCCGCTTAATTTGCCGTGGCGGTAGTTTTCTTCCTGTTTTAAGGTGCCGTCCGGGTAATATACGGCCCTGTTTCCGTGCAACAGGGAATTATCATAACTGCAATCGGCCCAAAATTTTTCGTCATTACGGTACTGGTAATAATGCGCTTCCCCTTGCAACATACCGTTTACATACATTTCGCGCGAGATAATTTCGCCGGATTCGTCATATTGCACCATTTCCCCGTTTAATTGGTTGTTTTGATAAACGGCTTCCATAACTACTTGGCCGTTTTCGTTAAATTCTTTGGCATCTCCGTCCGGAATTTGCCCCAATAGCTCCACGGTGGTTCCGTTGGAAGAAAGGGTTTCTTCGGCCACTTCTTTGCCTTGCACATAAAACGAGCGGCTGCCCTTACTGCTTTTAATAACCGTGCCCGGATATAACGAGGCTTTAGGCGCCAGCTGTGCCGGCTTGATATGGCGGCCGTGTTCGGTGCGGTCTTTTACATCAATTAATTGGCCGTCTTGGTAAAGCTCGCTGAAAGTGACGGCGTTTTCCGCCAAGTTGATAACTTCCAATACGCCGTCAATTTTCCCGTTTTTTAAGGTTTTGACGGTCTTATTAGTCACTTCAATTTGTTCCAGTTGGCCGTCGGGCAGTTTCCCGGCGGTATTGATGACGTTATGGTCTTTATCCAAATATTCTTTAGCCAGCGGCAAAGCGCGGTAATAGGTGCGGCTGTCCGGCGTGACAATGCAAATCGTTTTTTCTTTCATAACGGTTCCTTTAGGTTGTTTGAATCATTTTACATAATTAGCGGGCGCGGTGGCATAATCTGTTTTATAAGTTGACAGAGTGGGCTGTTTTTTATGTACACTATATAATAAGTATTTATTTAAGGGGGAAGTATGAGCGAAGTAATTTTAACGGATGCAAATTTTGAACAAGAAGTTTTGCAGCACAAAGGCCCCGTGATGGTGGACTTTTGGGCTACCTGGTGCGGGCCGTGCCGCATGTTGGCCCCGGTGGTGGAAGAGCTGGCTAAAGAATATGAAGGCAAAGTGAAAGTATGCAAATTGAATACCGACGACGGCGCCGATACCAGCACCAAATACCGCATTACTTCCATTCCTACCATTATTTTCTTTAAGGATGGCGAAGTAAAAGGCCAAAGCGTGGGGTTGCAATCCAAAGCGGCCTTGCAGGAAAAACTCAACGCGCTTTTATAAGCGTTTCGCATAGTCTGTTTTGTTTCCGCCCGCCGCAAAAAGCGGGCGGATAAATAAAAAATCTTCCTAACTTTTCATTCCCATAAAATGATACCCGCACAAACCTTATTTTTAATTGATGCCCACGGCTTTTTGCACCGCAACTACCATGCGTTGCCTAAACTGACTACGACTTCCGGCCAGGAGGTAGGGGCGTTGTATGGGTTTGTGCGTTGGCTGACTAAATTTCTGCACGAAAAACATCCGCAATATGCGGCTGTTTGTTTTGATTCTCCGGGCGGTTGTGCCCGCCGCAAGGCGTTATTGCCGTCTTATAAAGGCACGCGCAAAAAGCCGGATGACGCGCTTATCAGCCAGTTAAATTTGGCGCGCGGACTGGTGAAAGAAATGGGTTTTGCCGTGGTAGCCAAAGACGGCATTGAGGCGGATGACTTAATGGCGTTTATCGCCCAAAGTGCCGCCAAGCAGAACTTGCACAGCGTGCTGGTCACGTCCGACAAAGACGTTTACCAATTTTTGAGTGATAAAATCAGCATTTGGCCCTCGGGCGGGAAGGACGGCTTTAAGGGGCCGGAAGCCGCCGTGGAAAAATTTGGGGTGGAAACAAAATTTCTGCCGGATTATTTTGCCATTGTGGGCGACGCGTCCGATAACATCCCCGGCATTATGGGGGTGGGCCCCAAAAGCGCGGTGGAGCTGATTAAAAAATTCGGCCACTTGCAGGATATTATCCGCGCCGCACAAAATGATGACCCGTCCTTAAAACCGTCGGTGGCGGCCAAAATCCGGGCGCATGTGGAAGAGGCCCTGCTTTCCAAACAGTTGGTCGTGTTGGACAGCAACCTTTCCATGCCGTTTGATTTGCAGGATTACCGCATTTGTACGCCGGAGCCGCGGCAGTTGGCGGATTTGTTTTCCCGCTATGAATTTAAGAATTTATTAACGTCTTTTGAGCCGGCCCAACCGCAGGAAACGCTTTTCCAAACCCAAACGCCGCTTGCTACCTTGGACGAAGTTTTAGCCAAAGTGCCTTCGGCCGGGCGGCTCTTTTTGCATGTGGAAGACGAACTGTTGCTCTGCGCCACGGACGAAACTTCCTGCGCCTTAACGCCGCTTGCGGAAGTTTCTTCCGTTCAGCAGGCGGCTTTGCAAAAAATCGTTTTGGACGATACCGTTTTGAAAGTGGGCTATGACTTAAAATTAACCTTGCGCGAAGCCGGCCTGTTGCTCGGCGGCCAATACCTGCGCTGTTTTGACGGCCGCCTGGCCCGCTATTTGTTGGACCCGTCCGGCGATTTAAGTTTTTCTGCCGCGTGTGCGCATTATTTTTCCGTATTAATTGCGGGGGAAAACGCCCAGGCCCGCCTGCCGCTTTATAACCAATATATTTGGAAAATGCAAACCAAGCTGACGGACGATTTGCAAAAAAGCGGGATGTATGATTTGTTTGTAAATATGGAGCTGCCGCTCCTTTCCGTTCTGGCGGATATGGAACACCAGGGCTTGCGCGTAAACCCGGATTGGCTGAAGGAATTTCAAGCCGTTTTACTGCAGGAAATGAACACGCTTCAGGCGCAGATAGATGCGCGGGCGGGCTACCCGGTTAATGTCAATTCGCCCAAACAATTAGGTGTGTTGTTATTTGAGCAATTAAAAATTCCTCCGGTCAAAAAGACCAAGACCGGCTATTCCACCGACGAAGAAGTATTGGCGGAAATTGCCCATGTACACCCCATCGCACAGGAAATTTTGGATTTCCGCGCCAGCAGTAAATTAAAAACAACGTATGTGGATAATTTATTATTGTTGGCGGACGAACAAAACAAAGTACACGCTTATTTGGACCAAACCGGCACGGTCACCGGGAGGCTTTCCTGCTCTAGCCCTAATTTGCAAAATATTCCTGTCCGCACCGCCAAAGGCCGCCAACTGCGCACCGCTTTTTGCGCCGGAGAAGGCAATATGCTGTTAAGTGTGGACTATTCCCAAATTGATTTGCGGGTGTTGGCGCACGAAAGCCAAGACCCCGTTTTAACGCAATCGTTTATAGACGGCGGGGATATTCACACGCAAACGGCGGCACAAGTGTTTGGCGTAATGCCGCTGATGGTGACGGACCAAATGCGCTCTAGTGCAAAAGCAATTAATTTTGGTATTATTTATGGACAGGGCCCCATGGGCCTATCCCAGGCGCTTTCTATTTCCATGCGCGAAGCCAAAGAATATATAGATAATTATTTTAAGACGTATCAGGGCGTGCGCCGGTGGATTGACGAAAATGTGGCCGCCGCCCGCGCAAACGGTTATGTAAAAACCATGTTGGGGCATATCCGTTATCTGCCCGAGTTTAATATGGGCGTGGGTGCGATGAGTTCTTTTGCCCAACGGGCCGCCATTAATACCATTGTGCAGGGCGGCTCGGCGGATATTATTAAAAAAGCCATGTTAGATATTTTCCAGGAAGTCCGTAATACTCCCGTTAAAATGGTTATGCAGGTGCATGACGAACTGATTTTTGAGGTACCCGCCAATACTTTGAAAGAAACGGCTTTATTTGTAAAAAATAAAATGCAAAATGCCGTTAAACTGCGGGTGCCGCTTTTAGCCAGTGCCAAAGCGGGTAAAAATTGGTACGAACTGGAAAAACTTGTTTTATGATACATACGGCAAAACCTTATGTAGTGGGGTTGACGGGCGGTATGGCCAGCGGCAAAAGCACTGTGTTGGCCGCTTTTAAGGCGTGCGGCGTGTTTACCGTCAGCGCGGACGATTTGGCCCGCCAAGTGCGCGCCCAAGCGCAAGTACAGGATTTTTTACGGCAGGAATTTGGCAGTGCGGACCCGGCCGTTATCGCCCGGCAGGTTTTTGCAAACCCGCAACAGCGCCAAGCGTTGGAAGCGCATATTCACCCGCTGGTATGGCAAGCGGCCCAAAAGCAACTGGCCGCAAGCGGCGCGCGTTGGGCCGTGTTTGAAGTGCCCCTGTTGTTTGAAAGCGGTTGGGATAAATATATGGATTTGACCCTGCTTATTTTGGCGGGGGAAGAAACCTTATCCGCGCGCCTGAAAGAACGGGGGCTTACGCGGGAAGATTATATAAGCCGCTTAAAAACCCAATGGAGCCCGGCCCAAAAAGCCGCCCGCGCGGATGTAATTTTGACGAACCGTTCTACTAAAACAGATTTGGAGCAAAAAGTGTGCCGGCTTGCCCGCGCACTGGATACAATTTATGGTTAAACAAAAAGAAGGAGTACCCATGGAAGAAAAAACAACGCCGGAAAAACCGGCCAAACCCGCCCGGGAATATACCCGCACCAAGCGGGAAGATGTAAAACCGGCCGAAACGGCCCGCCCGGCGGAAGTGCGCCGCGTTATGCACAAAACTTCTAACATTAACGCCCCGTATGCCCCCGCGCCCGAAAAACGCCAACCCAACGGCGCCAAACCGATGGATGCGCGCGAATTAAACAAATTAAGCGTGGCCGAACTGACCAAATTAGCCGTTAATTATAATATAGAAGAAACCTCCGGCCTGCGCAAACAGGCGCTTATCGGCAAAATTGTGGCTATGCAAGCTAAGCAAAACGGCTCTGTTTACGGCGGCGGCGTGTTGGAAATTTTGCCTGACGGTTTTGGTTTTTTGCGTTCCGAAGAAAATAACTATTTGGCCGGGCCGGAAGACATTTATGTTTCGCCCTCCCAAATCAAACGCTTCGGCCTGCGCAAAGGCGATACCATTGAGGGCCTGATTCGCCCGCCCAAAGACAGCGAACGCTATTTTGCCATGTTGCAAGTGCAAAAAGTAAACGGGGTGGATTCTTCCCAGGTGTACAACCGCCCTCTTTTTGAAAACCTAACCCCGCTCCACCCCAACAAGCGTTTCACGTTGGAAATTGACCGCACCTCTTACACCCAACGCGTAATAGATATGATTGCGCCTATCGGCAAAGGCCAGCGCGCGCTGATTGTAGCCGCCCCCAAAACGGGTAAAACGATGATTATGCAGGCTATTGCCAATTCCATTACCACCAATTACAAAGATGCCGTACTGATGGTTTTGCTGATTGACGAACGCCCCGAAGAAGTGACCGATATGGCCCGCAGTGTAAAAGGGGAAGTGATTGCCTCCACGTTTGACGAAGCGCCGGAACGCCATATTCAAGTGGCCGAAATGGTGATTGAAAAAGCCAAACGCTTGGCCGAACAAGGCAAAGACGTGGTTATTTTGCTGGATTCCATTACCCGCTTGGCCCGCGCGTATAACACGGTGGCGCCGTCCTCCGGGCGTGTGCTTACCGGCGGGTTGGAAGCTACCTCTTTGCAAAAGCCCAAACGCTTTTTGGGCGCCGCCCGCAATTTGGAAGAAGGCGGCTCTTTAACCATTATTGCCAGTGCGCTTGTGGAAACCGGCAGTAAAATGGACGAAGTAATTTTTGAAGAATTCAAAGGTACCGGCAACAGCGAGCTGTGCCTGGACCGCAAATTGGCCGAACGCCGCATTTTCCCGGCGGTGGATATTAACCGCAGTTCCACCCGTAAGGAAAACTTACTGCTTAGCGAAGACGAACTGAATAAAGTTTGGATTATGCGCAAAGTGCTTGCGCCGTTAAGCTCCGTGGACGCGATGAACTTACTGCTGGAAAAATTGTCGGCCACTAAATCCAATAAGGATTTCTTCAAACAAATGGAGGTAAACGCTTTTTAGCGTTTGCTCCGGCGGCGGGAAGATTTTTGTTTCCCAAAATGCCGCAATATATGGTAAAATAAACTATAAGATTTTGAAAGGAAGATAAAAAATGAAAGAAAAAATACACCCCAAATATGACTTTGTGGAAGTCACTTGCGCCTGCGGCAACAAATTTTTGACCCGCTCCACCACCAATAATTTGAAACTGGATATTTGCTCCGCCTGCCACCCGTTCTTTACCGGCAAGCAGAAACTGCTGGATACGGAAGGCCGCGTGGACAAATTCAACAAACGCTTTGCCGCTACCGCCGGTAAAACGGTAGTCCGCAAACCGAAAACGGAAGTTAAAGCCAAAGCCAAATTGGTAAAAAAAGTAGTTAAAAAAGCCGCCGCTCCTAAAAAAGCCGCTGCCAAAAAGGCCGAAACTGCCGAAGCAAAATAGCCAGGTAATTTGAAAAGAGCAGACTTCCAAACAAGGGGGTCTGCTCTTTTGTTTATCTGGCTTTTTCCTGTGGGAGAAGCGGGATAAACTTTTTATAAATACAGGAATTTTATGGATACTTCTAAATATATTGCCGAATTTAAGCAACTGGAGGCCGATTTGTCCAGCGGCTCCCTTTCCAGCACGGAGCTGGCGCAAAAATCCAAACGCCACGCTTTTTTACGCCCGATTATTGAAAAAGAGCAAGAATTAAACGCCGTGGAAAAAGCCATAGCGGACGACCGCGCCATGATTGAAGCCGGCGAAGACAAAGAACTGGTAAAAATGGCCGCCGACGAACTGGCCGAACTGGAAGCCAAACTGCCGGTACTGCAAAAAGAGTTGCGCGTGTTGGTTATTCCGCCGGACCCGAATGACGCTAAAAATATTTATTTGGAAATCCGCCCCGGTGCCGGGGGGGACGAATCCGCCCTGTTTGCCAACGAACTGTTGCGCGTTTACCAGCACTTTGCGCAAACCAAAGGCTGGACGACCGAAATTTTGGAATTTACGCCCACCGGCTTAAAAGGGTGCAAATATGTAAGTATGTTTATTAAAGGGGATGGCGCGTACTCGTGGTTAAGGGACGAAGCAGGCACCCACCGCGTACAGCGCGTGCCGGATACGGAAACGGCCGGCCGCGTGCATACCTCTACCGTCACGGTAGCCATTATGCCGGAAGCCGAAGAAATTGATATTGAAATCCGCCCCGAAGATTTAATTATGGAAACCTGCCGCTCCGGCGGGGCCGGCGGCCAAAACGTCAACAAGGTGGAAACCGCCGTGCGCATTATCCACAAACCCACCGGCGTAGTAGTGGCCTGCCGCGAAGAACGCCACCAAGGCAAAAACCGCGAAAAAGCCATGGCCATGCTGCGCGCCAAACTGTACCAAATGGAAGAAGATAAGCGCAATAAAGAAATTTATGATGAGCGCAAATCCCAGGTAGGCACCGGGGACCGCTCGGAAAAAATCCGCACTTATAACTTCCCGCAAAGCCGCGTGACGGACCACCGCACCGATAAATCTTACCACAATTTATTGGAAATTATGCAGGGCAATATTGAGCCTATTTTGGAAGATTTGCGCGCGTGGCGTGTGGAACAAAAACTCAAAAATTTACAAATTTAACGGTCTTCTCCATGAAATCCATTCCTAATGTCCGGTTTTTGAAAAACATTCTCATTTTGCGCGGGGAAGGTTCCTTGGGTGATGCGTTAATTTCGTCCTGTTGCTACCGGGAAATCAAACGCACCAACCCCAAAATAAAAATCAGCGTGGCGTGTTTCGGCTCGGCATACGAGTATTTGAAAGAATTGCCGTATATTGATAAAGTTTACCGCCTGCCCATTCCGCGGGTTTTGCGCCCCAACCAGCGTTGGCTTACCCTGCTGTGGTATGCGCTTAAACTGCGCCGGAAACACTTTGATTTAGTGTTGGATACTTCCTTAAAACCGTTTGCCAACTGGACGCTTTTTAAGCATATTATCGGCGGGGATAAAGTGTTGGATTATTACACCAGCCCCATTCCGTTCGGGCAAGTGCCCGGGCGGTGCGTGGACCACGAACAAGCCGTTTTGGCCCAGTTGGGGGTAGTAAAACCGAATAAATCTTACGAAATCCCGCTCCAGCCCGCTAAACTGGCCAAAAGAGATGCATTCTTAAAACAGCGTATTGCCGATTATAAAGGGAACGGCTATATTTTGCTTAATCCGTTCGGCTCCATAGCGGCGCGCTCGCTGGATAAAATGAATATTCACCGCATTTTGAAGGAATTGGCCGCCCGCACACATTTGCCGGCCATTATCCCTTGTATGCCTTCCCAAAAAGCGCGTGCCCAGGCGTATTTACAAGGCGTGCGCCAAGGGGTGTTGTTGTACGAAACGGACAGTGTGTTTGATTTGTTTGCGTTAGTGGCCGGGGCCAAAGTGGTCATCACGCCGGATACGGCGGTGGTGCATATTGCCAGCGGCTTGCGTAAACCCACGGTGGCATTTTATAATTCTTATTCCATCGTCAACGACCCGGACAACCTGTTGGCCCGCATTATCCACACGGCACCGGCCTCGGTCAATTTGTTTGAGTTTTCCGCCTTTGAAACGGCCCTGGCAGGCTTATTATGAACCTGACCGTGCGGGACTCTTTAGCGCAAGCGGAGCAGGTTTTAACTCAATCCGGCTGTACGGAACCCCGCGCCAATGCGGAATTTCTGCTTGCCCACCTGTTGCACACGTCCCGCACTTGGCTTACGGCCTTTGGGCAGGAGCCTTTGCCTGCGGACAAACATCAAGCGTATGAGCGGCTGGTGGCGCGCCACGCCGCCGGGGAGCCGCTGGCGTATATTACGGGGTTTCAGCCTTTTTGCAATTTGGAAATTTCCGTCACGCCGGACGTGTTAATCCCGCGCCCGGAAACCGAAGAACTGGTGGATTGGGCCGCTCATTTTTTTAACCCCGCGGCCCCGCTGAAGATTTTAGATTTATGCACCGGGAGCGGCTGTATTGCGCTGGTGTTGGCGGCGCAACTGCCCCATGCGTGCGTGACGGCGGCGGATATTTCGCCCCGCGCCTTACAAGTGGCCCGCCACAATGCCGAGCGCTTAAAACTGCAAAAAAAAATCACATTTATAGAAAGCGATTTGTGGGAAAATGTGCAGGGGGATTTTGATATTATTGTGTCTAACCCGCCGTATATTCCGTCGGGGGATTTGCCCGGGCTCATGCGGGAAGTACAGGCGGAACCCGCCTTGGCGTTAGACGGCGGCCCGGACGGATTGCAACTTACCCGCCAAATTATCCGCCGCGCGGGCCGTTTTACACACGCGGGGAGCATTTTGGGGTTGGAGCTTTGCCAAGGCCAGCCGGCCGGGGTGGCCGCCTTATTAAACGGCTTGGGGTGGCGGGCTACCGTAAAAAAAGATATATTTGGAATAGAGCGTTTTGTTTTAGCCCAAAAAATTTAATTTTTATCAGGAGTTTTTTCTTATGGACAGATTTATTATTCAGGGCGGTAAAAAATTACACGGGGTGGTGCAAACCAGCGGGAGCAAAAATGCCTCGTTGCCTATTTTGGTGGCCACGTTGCTGACGGACGAGCCTTGCACCATTCACCGCGTGCCCAACTTGCGCGACGTGCGCACCACGCTTAAAATTTTGGAATATCTGGGCAAAAAAGTGGAATATAAAAACGGTACCGCTTTAATTAGCGCCAACGGTCCGCTCAAAAACAGCCTGCCTTATGAACTGGTTAAGCAAATGCGCGCCAGTTTTTGGGTGGCGGGGCCGCTGCTTGCCCGGTTTAAGACGGCGGAAATCCCCTTGCCCGGCGGGTGTGCTATCGGCGTGCGCCCGGTGGACATCCACTTAAAAGGATTTGAAAAATTGGGGGCGCAGGCCGTCACCGCCAACGGAAACGTGGTTTTATCGGCGGATAAATTACAACCGGCCAAAATTGTGCTGCGCTTCCCCAGCGTGGGGGCCACCCAAAACCTGCTGATGTGCGCCTGTTTAATCCCCGGGGAAACGGTGTTGGAAAACGTGGCTAAAGAGCCGGAAGTGGACGACGTGATTGCGTTCCTCAACAAAATGGGGGCGGATATTACGGCGGACGCCAAGGGCAATTTAACGGTGCGCGGGAAAAGTTCCTTGCACGGGGCGGAACACAGCGTAGTGGCGGATAGGATTGAATCCGGCTCTTATATGATTGCCGCCGCCGCCACGCGCGGAGATGTGGTGGTTAATCAGTGTGTGCCGGAACACAACTCTATTTTACTGGAAGATTTGCAGGAGGCGGGTGTTCCCTTGGAAATTTCCGCCGACAGCGTACACATTTTGCCGTACGAAGGGCGCGTAAAACCGCTGCGGATGCGCACGGCGCCGTACCCGGGTTTTGCAACGGACTTGCAAGCCCCGTGGATGACCCTGATGGCCCTTTGCGACGGTGCGGCAGAAATAGATGAAGATATTTTTGAAAACCGCTTTATGCACGCGCCGGAACTGGTGCGCATGGGGGCGGATATTTTAACCGAAAAAAGTATCGCCCGCATAAACGGCGTAGAAAGTTTGTCCGGCGCGCATGTAATGGCGTCCGACCTGCGGGGCGGTATGGCCCTGGTAATTGCCGGGCTGGCGGCCCGCGGCACGACGGAAATTGAGCGCGTGTATCACATAGACCGCGGCTATGAAGATTTGGAGCAAAAATTAACCGCTTTGGGGGCGGATATACGCCGTTATAACCCGGATAAAAATGAGTTTTAAGATAGTATTTGATTATATTTTAACGCGCACCGGCGTTGGGTGCGGGGCCGGATTAGACGGTTTGACGGCCCTTTTAGAGCGTTTGGGCAACCCGCAGGAGCGGTTCAAAGTCATTCATATTGCGGGCACCAACGGCAAAGGCTCCGTGGCCGCGCTGACGGCCGAAACGCTCCGCCAAGCCGGGTATAAAACCGGGCTGTTTGTTTCCCCGCATTTGTGCGACCCGTGCGAGCGCATCCAAGTAAACGCCCAAAACATTTCTAAGGCGGATTTTGCCTCCGCCGTTTTGCAGGTTTTCCAGGAAGAAGAACAAGAGCTGAATTTTTTTGAAATTTTAACCGCCGCCGCCCTCTGCCATTTTGCGCGTGCGGGGGTGGATTATGCTGTGTTGGAAACGGGCCTCGGCGGGCGCAAAGACCCCACCAATGTTTGCACCCCGGCGGCGTGTGTGATAACTTCTATCGGGCTGGACCACATGCAGTTGTTGGGCTCGTCCCTGGCGCAAATCGCGCGGGAAAAGGCCGGTATTATTAAGCCCGGCGTGCCGTGTTTTTCCGGCGCGGTTAATCCGTCCGCGCGGGAAGAAATTAAAAAAATCGCCAAAGAAAAAAACGCCCCGCTTATGTTTGTGGAAGAAGGGCAACCGTTTTTTACTTACGCGTTTGATTTCCCCAATAACCAAACCATTTTGCACACGGCGGACGGCCAAGAGTGGGCATTACATGCGTTGGGCCGCCGCCAGGGGCTTAATGCGTGTGTGGTGTATCAGCTGGCACAATGTTTGCATATTCCGCAAGAAGCCGTGCGCCGCGCATTTGAAACGGTGCGCCTGCCCGGGCGTTTTGAGGTTCTGCACCGCTCCGGCCAAACCCTTATTTTGGATGGCGCCCACAATCCCCAAGCCATAGAATTGTTTTTGGAATTTTTTAAGGCCACTCCGTATGCCGGCAAGGCTACCCTGCTGTGCGGGTTTATGAAGGACAAAGACTATAAAAAAATGCTGTCTTTGCTCGCTCCGCATTTTAAGCAAATAGTCGTCACGGTGCCTTCGCCCACCCGCGGGGCCGGAAAAGAAGAAATTTTAGAGGCTTTGCCCAAGGGGGTAAAAGTCCGCTTTTTCAAAAATCCTTCCCGCGCGCTTACGGCGGTGAAACAGGAGCCGTATGTGGTGTGTGCGGGCTCATTTTATTTGGTGGGTTTTGTGCGCCGCAAATGGTTGCAAACGCTCCGGCCGCAGGCGGGCAAAAGCGCGCAGGAATAGCGGCGCAGTTTTGCTTGACATCTCCGTCGTATTGTGGTTAAATTTAGTATATATATTTTTTACCTTGTAGGATAACCCCATGGCATTTGAAACTGAATTTGACGGTCAAACAGATTTTTCGGATTTTTTGGAACGTTTCCGTATGCAGGAAATCCCGGCATCGGACGGCGCTTCTGCCAAAAGTTCTTACGACGGTAAAAAACAATTAAATGCCGTTTCCCGCCAGGCCCAGTATGATAAATCTTTTGAAAAACTGGAAGCCAAAATACACGAGCTGGAAGAACGCTTTGAAGCCTCTGCCGCCCAAAATGACAAAATTTTAAGTGAGCTTGCCTTAACCCGCCAGGCCATGGAAAAGCAAAAAGATAAAGATGCTTTTGTGGCCGGGCTGGCGGAAACCATTAATAACTTAAAAGCCAGTGTGGAAACGCTTTCCCGCGCGCAGACGGCCCGCGTGCTGGGCTTTGACCAAGCGCCGGAAGTAAACCGCGGCTTTGACGATAAAGCCCCGGCTTTTGTGCCTGCCCAAGTGCCGCAGGAAGCGCCCCAAACGCAAGAAAAAGAACGCCTGGAGCGCGAAGAAAAAGAACGCCTGATTAGCAGTTTGCACCAAAAGGCATCCCAATTAAAAGCCGTCAACAGCGCGTTGGACCGTGAAATTAAAAAAGTCCAGCAGGAAAAAATGGAAGCGCTCAAAAAATCGGCCGAGCAAGCCAAAGAAATCCTTTCTTTGCGCGAACAATTAACCGCGGCCGAGGAACGCTTCAAATCGTTTGATTTTGAAGGCCGCATTATTTCCGTTAAACAGCAATATCAGCAAAAGGTCAGCAGTTTGGAAACCCAACTGCATGAAATTTCCAACGTATGTATGAAACAAGTGGAGGAAATTGAATCCTTAAAAGCGGAAAACTTAAAACTGCACAATATCGCTAACGAAAAGGCGGAGCTTACCGCCCAGTACGAGGCCAAAACTAAGGAATTGGAATCCGTGCGTGCCTCTATGGCCAGTATGGAAGAAGCCCACGCGGGGGAATCCAAAAAACAGCTTTCTATTTTCGGTTCGCGTATTCAAACCCTGGAACAGGAACGGGACACGTTGGCCGCCAAGTTAGAGGAAGTCCAACAGCGGTTGGATACGGTCTTGCGGGAAAAACAAACTTTGGAAGCCAATTTTAAGGAATTGTTAGAAAAAATCAACCGCAACGATGCCGTTATTGAAGAACTCAAACAAAAAATTGAGGTATTAACGGCCGAAAATGTCCACCTGACGGACGAGCGCACCGCCTTGCAAACAGCCAATGCGGATTTGTCCCGCCGGGCGGACGAACTCAGCAAAAATAACGAGGCGCTACTGAAAAATCAAGCCGCTTTAGCCGGAGTGAACGAAGAATTAGCCCGCAAAACGCAGGAATTAAACCAAGCCAGCGAGGCTTTGTTGCGGGAGCAACAGGCCCATGCGGATTTATCCCGCCGGGCGGACGCGCTCAATGAAAATAACGAGGCGCTACTGAAAAAACAAGCCGCTTTGGACGGAGTGAGTGAGGAACTCTCCCGCAAAACGCAGGAATTAAACCAAGTGAGCGAGGCCCTGTTGCGGGAACAAACGGCGCATGCGGATTTATCCCGCCGGGCAGACGAACTCAATGAAAATAACGAAGCCTTGCGTAAAAACCAGGCCGCTTTAGCCGGGGTGAACGAGGAACTATCCCGCAAAACGCAGGAATTAAACCAAGCCAACGAGGCCCTGTTGCGGGAACAAACCGCTTTATCGCGCGAAAAAGACTCTCTGTCCCGCCAAAAAGAAAACTGGACCAAAGAACGCGAATTGTTAGAACACCAAAAACAAATGTTGGTGCAAGAAAAAGAGCTGTTAATCAAACAGAAAAAAGAATTGGAACAGGAAAAAGAATCTTTAGCCCGGGAAAACAAAGCCTTGCGTGCCCAGCCGCCCCACAAACCGGCGGCCCCGGTGGCGCCCATGGTGCATTTGCCTAAAAGCCCGGCCCCCGCTAAGCCGGAGGCCTCGGCCGTTCCGCTGAATGAAACCCCGGTGGAAGTAAAGGAAACGCTAAAACCCAAAGTGCGCAGTGAGGAAGACTTGCCGGAAATTAAAGTGGCTAAACCCATGGCGCAAGATGATTTTGGCCCCGGCGGAGATTTTTTGGAAAAAACAGATAGTTTTATAGGCCGGATGAAATGGTCTATCTTCCGGGAAGACAAATAACCGTTTTTTGTATAAAAGCCTGATGATAAGTCAGGCTTTTTATAAGGAGTTTTTAGTATGCAAGTTTTGAAAGTAGCCGTATTATACGGCGGAAAATCTACCGAGCATGAAGTTTCCGTGCATAGTGCGCAAACGGTGTGCCGTTTGTTAAGCGCCCAGCCGGAAAAATATATTGTTTATCCCATTTTTATCAGCCGTTGCGGCCAATGGTTCTTGCAAAAATCGTGCAGTGAACAAACCCCGCAAGATACCCCCATTACGCCGGTTATCCGCCCGGATGCGCATTTTGCCGCGCTGGACGGTTCTAACCCATGGAAAGTGGACGCGGTGTTCCCGGTGTTGCACGGCTCTAACGGGGAAGACGGCGTGGTGCAGGGCCTTTTGGAAAGTATGGACGTGCCCTATGTGGGGTGCGGGGTGTTGGCCTCCGCGATGGGCATGGATAAAGAAATTGCCAAATTGGTGGCGGCGCATTACGGGGTGCCCACCTTGCCGTACCGCATTTTAACCCGCGCGCAAGATTACAACAAGGCCGAACTGGAAGCCTGGGCCGCCCAACAGGGCTACCCGGTGTTTGTTAAACCGCTGTGCTTGGGCTCCTCCGTTGGCGTGAGCAAAGTGACGGACGGCGCACAACTGCACAAAGCGGTGGCGTTTGCCTTGGAATTTGACACCCGGATTATGGTGGAAAAAGGCGTGGACCGCGCCCGCGAAATTTTCTGCGCGTTGTACGGCCGGGGGAGTGCGGTGGAGTCTTCCGCCTGCGGAGAGCTAAAAATGCTCACCCATGAATTTTTTGATTATGAAGCCAAATACCTGGTGCAAGGCGGGTGCGAAACGCGCGTGCCGGCGGAAATCCCGCAAGATACGCAGGCGGCCATGAAGAAAGATGCCCAAACCGTATTTACGGCGCTGCGCGGGAGCGGGCTTGCCCGGGTGGATTTTTTGCTCGGCAAAGACGGCAAATATTATTTTTCCGAAATTAACACCCTGCCCGGTATGAGCGAAACCAGCCTTTTCCCGCAGCTTTTTGAAGCCAGCGGCCGCGTGTATACGGATATTTTGGACGGGCTCATCCGCCAGGCGTTGGAAGCCCGGCAGGAAAAAGACTCGTTGGCCTTAAAACGGTAATTATGCGCAAATTAAAAAATGCTTTTTTGAACTTAAACCCTTGGCTGAAGTTTATTTTAATCTTCTGCCTGTTGGGGGCTTTGGTAAACGCATTTTTATTGGCCGGAGATGTGCGTTCCGGCGGGCTTTTACTGCGCTTGCATTTAGGTTTTTTTATTTTGTATGCGGCGCAGGTAGTATTTATTTTGTGGGGGGAACGCATGGTGGGGGTGCTGTCCCTGTTGCAGGCGCTGCTAGCTCTGTGCAGTAATGCGGATTATACGTTTTCCCTGTTGGTGCGGTTTGTGGGGCGGATGTATTATACTTCCCACGTTTTAACCGTGCAGGAAATCAGCGTATATAAATATGTGTTTGTATCGGCCTGTTTTACGCTGGAGCTGTTCAAAACTTACCTGATGTTTGCCCTGTTGCCTGCCCCCAAAAAGGCAACCGCGGACTTAAAAACTACCCAACCTTAATTCCCGGCGGCTTGTCCGCCCGGCAGGAGCCTGCTATGGTTGATAAAATCAAAATCCGCGGTGCGCGGGTGCATAATCTCAAAAATATAGATGTAGATATTCCCTTAAATAAAATAGTAGGTATTGCCGGGGTTTCGGGCTCCGGCAAATCCTCTTTGGCGTTAGGCGTGCTGTATGCGGAAGGCTCCCGGCGGTATTTGGAGGCGCTTTCCACCTATACCCGCCGCCGCATGACCCAAGCCGCCCGCCCGCAAGTGGACGAAGTTTTATATGTGCCCGCCGCGTTGGCCTTGCACCAGCGCCCCGGCGTGCCCGGCCTGCGCAGTACCTTTGGTACAGGTACGGAACTGCTCAACAGCTTGCGGTTGATGTTTTCCCGCCTGGCTAACCACCGTTGCCCCAACGGGCATTATGTGGCGCCTTCGCTGGCGGTGGCGGCCGGAAAAATGCTCCACTGCCCGGAGTGCGGCGCGGATTTTTATGCTCCCAGCGCCGAAGAACTGGCTTTTAACAGCCAGGGCGCCTGCCCGGCTTGCGACGGCACCGGCACCGTGTGGAACGTGGATATGGCTACCTTAGTGCCGGACGAAAATTTAACCATAGACCAAGGCGCCGTGGCCCCGTGGAACAGTTTAATGTGGTCTTTAATGACGGACGTTTGCCGCGCCATGGGCGTGCGGACGGACGTGCCGTTTAAGGATTTATCCCCGCAGGAAAAAGAAATTGTGTATCACGGCCCGGCGGAAAAAAAGCGTATTTTTTATAAAGCCAAAAAAACAAACCAGGCGGGCGAATTGGATTTTACCTTTTACAATGCCGTTTATACGGTAAAAAATGCGTTGGCTAAAGTAAAGGACGAGCAAGGCATGAAGCGGGTGGAAAAATTTTTGAAACGCGAAACCTGCCCGGATTGCGGCGGCTCCCGCTTGAGTGCGGCGGCCCGCGCCCCGCGTGTGTGCGGCCTAAACTTGGCGGACGTCTGCCAAAAAACATTGGTGGATTTAACCGCGTGGGTGGCGGCCTTTCCCGCTGCTATGCCCGCTGAAATGCGCGAAATGGCGCAAAATATTGCGGAGGCTTTTTTGTCCGCCTCCCGGAGGCTAATGGATTTGGGCCTGGGGTATTTAACCCTGGACCGCGCCTCCGCCACCTTGTCCACCGGGGAGCGCCAGCGGATGCAGTTGGCGCGGGCGGTGCGCAACCGCACCACCGGCGTTTTGTATGTGCTAGATGAGCCGTCTATCGGGTTGCACCCGTCTAACATTGTGGGCTTAAAAGGCGTTATGCAAGATTTAATTGCGGACGGCAACTCCGTCGTGTTGGTGGACCACGATACCCAAATTTTATCCTCGGCCGATTGGTTTGTGGAAATGGGCCCCCAAGCCGGGGCCAACGGCGGCTATGTAATTGCGCAAGGTACGCTGGCGGATGTCAGCCATAATAAAAATTCCAAAATCGGGCCGTTTTTAACCGGGCATACGCCGCCCCGGGTGTGGGAAAAAGTGCCTGCGGAACAGTTGTTTGCGCAAGGCAAAATCCGTTTGTCTACCGGGCCTATTCACACGGTAAAACCGTTGGAAATAGAAATCCCCAAAGGGCGGCTTACGGTGGTAAGCGGCGTGTCCGGCTCCGGCAAAACCACGTTAGTATTGGAAAGTTTAGTGCCCGCGTTGGATGCGCAAGTGCGCCATGCGCCGCTCCCAGCCCATGTGTGCGCCGTGCAAGCGCCGGGCATTGAGCAAGTTAAACTCATTGATGCCACCCCCATTGGGATTAACGTGCGCTCCACCGTGGCAACGTATGCCAACGTGCATGACGAGCTGCGCAAACTGTTTGCCCGCACGCCGGATGCCAAACAGCGGGGGTATAAAGCGGGGGATTTTTCCTACAATACCGGCCGTTTGCGCTGTGCGGGGTGTGACGGCACCGGGGAAATCAGCCTGGATGTGCAATTTTTGCCGGATGTGGACGTGCCCTGCCCCACTTGCCGCGGGGCGCGCTATGCGCGGGAAGCGTTTAACGTAAAATATACCAACCAGCGCGGGGAAAAGTTTTCATTGCCGGAGCTGATGGCGTTGGATGTTTCCGCGGCGTTGGACGCGTGCGCTGATTGGAAAGTGGTGCGCCAACGCTTGCAAATCCTGCAAGATTTGGGCCTGGGGTATTTGACCTTGGGCGAAGAAACTCCCAGCCTTTCCGGCGGGGAAGCCCAACGCTTAAAATTGGCAAGTGAAATGGGCAAGCCGCAACATTCCACCGTATTTGTGTTTGACGAGCCCACCATCGGCCTGCACCCGTTAGACGTGCGCACGCTGTTGGGGGTGTTCCAAAGGCTCATTCAAAACGGCGCAACGGTGGTGGTAATTGAACACGATTTGGATGTTTTGCGCCACGCGGACTATATTATTGATATGGGGCCGGGCGGCGGCAGTGCGGGGGGAACCGTGGTGGCGTGCGGCCCCGCGGAAACGATTAAACAATGCCCGCAGAGCCTAACCGGCCGGTATTTATAAAGGATTTTTTATCATGCTCCCATTACCGCAAGAATTTATAGCATATACTTCCGCCCTGTTGGGGGCGGAGCGTTGGGCTAAATTTGAACAGGCCCTCACGCAGGAAGCGGCCGTCAGCGTGCGTTTCAACCCGTGGAAATGTACGGGGAAAACGCTTTTCCCTCAGGCTAAGCCGGTGCCGTGGTGCCAACAGGGGTTTTGGCTGGCCGAGCGCCCCCGCTTTACGCTGGACCCGCTTTTCCATGCCGGGGTGTATTATGTGCAAGAGGCGGGCTCCTTATTTTTAGATACGGTGGTGCGCGCCTTGGTGGCGGGCCCGGTACGCGCGCTTGATTTGTGCGCCGCCCCCGGCGGGAAATCCACCCTGTTGCGGGCGGCACTGCCGGAAGGCTCCGTATTAGTCAGCAACGAGATTGACCGCCGCCGCGCCAATATCCTGTTGGAAAATATGCTCAAACAAGGCCACCCGGATGTACTGGTCACCCATAACCCGCCCAAAGATTTCGCCAAAACAAATTTGGTTTTTGATGTTATTTTGGCGGACGTGCCCTGTTCGGGCGAGGGGCTTTTCCGGCGTGACGAGGGCGCCATAAAAGAGTGGAGCGTGCAAAATGTGCATTTTTGCCGGGAACGCCAACGGCAAATTTTGCAGGATATTTGGCCGTGTTTGCGCCCGGGCGGCTTGCTGATTTACAGCACTTGCACATTCAACACGCACGAAAACGAAGAAAACGTCCGTTGGATAATGGAAAATTTAGGGGCGGAAATAGTGCCGGTGCCCGTCCGGCCGGAATGGCAGATTACCGGCAGTTTGTTAAGCGGGTGGCAGGAACCTGTTTACCGTTTTATCCCCGGTATTACGCAAAGCGAGGGGCTGTTTATGGCGGCCCTGCGCAAAAAGAGTGACGGCGCGGCCGGGGCCGCTCTGCCGGGTGCGTTGCGGGAACAAATCAAAAAATATCCGTTTATTCACTTATTGTCCGACGGACTTCCCCGGCCGGAAATAAAAGGCAAAGACGTTATCCCCTCTATCGGGCAGGCGCTTTCTCTGGCTACCCGGGAAACGGACTTCCCGCGGGTGGAACTCCCGTTGGATTTAGCCCGGCGGTATTTGCACCGGGAAAGCCTGGTATTGGGCGCGAATGTGCCGCGCGGGTTTGTATTAGTCACTTATCAAAACCAGCCGCTCGGCTTTATGAAAAACCTGGGCGAGCGCGCCAATAATCTCTATCCTAAACCGTGGGCTATCCGCAGTTTATAGAGGTCCATAACGGTATGCCGCCGCTTGTTTCCGGCTGCTTAAACACATAAAATATGGAACCCCTGCTATTTTTTATGCGGGGTTTTTCTTTTTTGGAAAGGCTTTTTTAGTATGTTTTACGACAATACAAATAAGAATTATTACTATTAAAGTCAAAAATAAGCTATAATAAATGTACGGATTTTGATAATTAAATTTTTAGGAGAACACCGTATATGACCGCACAAGAAAAAAAAGTAATTGAAAATAAACTTTCCGATATGAAGCAGGAATTAAACGCCGTAAAAGGCTCCAAATGTGAAGTTTACAGCCGCGTGGTGGGCTATTTGCGCCCGGTGCAAAACTGGAACAAAGGTAAAAAAGAAGAATACGAAATGCGCAAAACATACGCGGTGGAAAACGCCAAAAGACCTTGCGAAGCGTGCAAATAAACGGATGATTTAATTGTCCGCGTTTTATTGAACGCGCACCTCAACCTTGCAAAGCATACAAATAAACGGATTGTTTAATGAAGGTGGATGAGTTGCAACGATTGACGATACCTTGCGAAACGTGTAAATAAACGGATGATTTAATAGAAAAATTCCCGGGCGGCCCCGTTGTAAACGGCCCCCGGGAATTTTTATTACTCCGCGGATGGCCCAATATCGGGGCGGCCCGGGATTTTTTATAACCTGGATTTATCCTTATAATATAAGTAAAAATTCGCCTAATATAGCTAATCCGGCAAAAATGGCCTTTATCCGGCTTGTTCGTCTATAAAATGCAGGTAAATCTAGGTAAAATAATAAAATTTTATTATATTTTGTTTTATTTTCTGTACCAATAATGTTAAAATTTGCATAGGGGATGTATCCCTTATGAATTAGTAAATTATTTTAGGAAGCTTGGCTAGGGGCTAAGCAGAGCTGACAGACATGTCCGGCGGCACTTTGGAATCCTCAAAATAATCGTTCTTGTTTATATCCTTTTGTGTACGGATAGGCGGCGGTTATATGGGTTATTCTAAAGGCTCACATAATGCGCCGTTTTTTAATTATCCGTCTGCCCTCGCAAAGTAATGCGACAGCCGAATTGTCGCACAGATTTGATAAATTAATTATGTATAAGGAGAAATAATATATGGTAGAGGCCGGAGTAAATGGCATGAGTGCTGGCTTTTTTTCTTTTATTTGGAATATCATTTGGTCTTGTATTACCTTTGTTTTTAAGGCTATTTGGTTTATTATTACTCTTGGATGGGACATTCTTGTTTTCCTATGTAAAATTCCTTTTAAAATAATAGGTTGGTGTTGGATGGCTATTAAATTTGCATTTTCCTTACTGGGAAGTTTATGGGATGGCTGTTGTTGGTTAATTGTACAAATGTGGCATGCGGTGTGCTTGGCTTGTTCTTTGGTATGGGATGTAATAAAAACCATGGGAGAAATGCTTTGGAATCTAATTATTGGGTTGCTTGCCTTTGCCGTGCTGTTGGGGAACTTGCTCTGGCAGTATAAGTGGTGGATAGCAGGCTTGGCGTTGGTGCTGTATATATATGTATCTTTTGCAAAATCTTTTGCAAAAAACAAAACCAAAAAAGATTATGTGCCCGCTCCACTTAAACTGACAAAACCAAAAGATTGGAAAATAAAGAGGGCGGCCCACTTGAAACAAGTTGTGAAAGAGAATGTGTCTGCCGAGAAAACTAAATTTTTACAAATTATAAAAACACTTCCTCCGCAAAGTAAAAAAGGACAATTCCTTTCTTTATATAGAAATATCCTTGATGAAGTGGAGCTATTGGTAAAAGATTTGCAGGAAGAAATAGTAAATATATCAAATGATGACCATTATGAGCAGGCGCTAGGCGGCCTGAATCAAATTATAACTTGGCGGAACAAGTTGGTTGCGGATGTATGCAAGCTGGCTGACTGTGCCGATTGGGATACTTTTACTTTTGCTTTTTATGGGGAGACTAATGCCGGCAAATCTACGCTGATAGAAAGTTTACGGCTCCTTTTACAAGAATCTACAAAGTTGCAAGAACAAAAAAAATATGCTGCTTATACTAACACGGTGGCATCTATAACTAATCAAATAGAGCAATTAGAAAATAGTTTGGAGGAATTGGATAGTGAGCGTGCCCAACAACAGCAACAAATCACGTCACTATCGCAACAACAGCAACAGGCCGAAGTTTCTTTTCAGCAACGACAGCAAGCCTTGCAAGAAGCTATTGCCGGCTATAAAACACAAATGAGTCTGTTGCATCCAGTGACTTATTTTAAGATGAAAAAAGAGATAAGTAATAAGGAAACTGAACGGAAAAATTTACTGCAAAAATATAATGAAAATCAATCCGCTTGGCACAAGCAACAGCAAGCGTTTGAGGATACTATACAGGCATTAGACAAACAACAAATTAGTTCCCGTGTGCAGTTAAAAACGCTAAAGGAAGAACTGGCAAAAGATTCACAAGCGTTGAGTGCCTGCCAAGACGGAGCTATTATTGGGGACGGCCGCCCGGATTATACAAGGCACACTACTGCCTATCAATTTTGTGTGGATAATACTACTTTCCGCTTATTGGATTTGCCCGGTATAGAGGGACGTGAGAATGAGGTAAGAGAGGTTATTTTGAGCAGTTTACACCAAGCCCATGCCGTTTTTTATATTTCTTCCAAGAATACCCCACCGCAAAAAGGAGATGCTCAACAAGAGGGAACATTAGAAAAAATAAAAAAACATCTAAACGACCAGGCAGAAGTATATTTTATTTGGAATAAAAGAATAACAAATGCTTCTTCTCTTGCCTTTCCATTAGAAGATGCTTCCAGTGCCCCGGCGCTTACGGAAACAGAACAGTGCTTAAAGCAACACTTGCAAGCACATTATAAAGGGCATTTTACCTTAAGTGCGCAACCGGCTTTTTTGGGGGTAGCACAGTGCATAGAGCGTGCAAGCACTAAAAATAAACAGGAAAAGTTTTTCAAACAATGTAAACCTGAAGAATTAGTGCAGAAAAGCAAACTGCATGCATTTGCTGACTTTTTAATCAAACAGTCTGATGTTGCAAAAATAGAAAAAGCAAATGTTCATAAAGTCTATTGTGTTTTGCAGGATACTGCTAACATCGTCCAAATGTATAGTAAATCTACTAAAGAAATGTATGACGTTGCCAAAAATGAAGCGGAGAAAGCAAGTAAAGAAATAAAAGCCGAAACGGATAATTTAGTTACGTTTATCCGGCGACAGCGTGGCGGAGCGGCAGAAACGATTATAAATGATACCCGTAAGAATTGTTACGAGCGGATAAAAATTGGCATTTCTTCGGAGAATATGGAAGCCATGGTTAAAAAGCAGTTAGCTAACAATACCCGGCGCGTATTGAGTCATATTCAAGAAGAAATAGGGGAAAATTATGCGCAATATGAAAAAAAATTAAATGATATTTTGGAGAGATTGTACGACAATTTGGATTTCTGTTGCAAGCAAATAAACAAAAAAATGCAAGTTTCTGTGACGATTCAATCCGTGACCGTATCTAATCCCTGGACAAAGGGAAAGATAATAGGGGCCGTTGGTTCTACCTCTAGTATTGTAGATGGAATCGCGCTTATTGCAAAGGGGGGTCCTCTTGCTGGACCTATTGGGGCCATTATTGGAGGAATAGCGGGGTTAATTTATATAGGGGTGAACGTATTTAGAAAGAAATCCCGCCAAAGGAACGCCGTAGACAAAGCCCTGAACCAAGTAGAGGATGCCTTACGAAATGAAATTAAAGAAAAATTAGAAAATTACATACAAACTGTCATTCAGCAAGCGGCTATTATTGAAGAAACTGTACATGAAATCCCGGTTCCGTTTCAAATGCAACGGGACCGAATAGAAAAATTTATAAGTTTTTTGCGTGTGCAAGCTGATGAATTAACAAGGAGAACCTATGACGAAAATAAATAACCAAACGGAACAATACTGGTCACAGGAACAAGCCAAAACTGGGGAGCAAGTAAAAAAGGTGGAGGCACTTTTGCAACAAGGGAAAGAGCTGGAGGTAGAAATCTCTCCGGAATTGCAAGAAAAAATAATCCAATTACAAGAAAAAGCCAAAACAGTCAACCGCAAATTAAGCATTGTGTTTACCGGGGGATTTTCCGAGGGGAAAAGTACCTTAATGGCTGCTTGGTTGGGCCGGATTGACCCTGCGGCAGTGAGCGAGTTCAAAATAGCTGCCCAGGAATCTTCTAACGAAATTAAAACCTATCAAACAGATTATTGCGAATTAGTGGATACTCCCGGTTTGTACGGATACAAACAAAAAGAAAATGGGAAATATTATAAAGATATCACCCGCGACTATGTAAGCCGCGCCGATTTAATTGTATACTTAATGGATTCCACTAATCCTATCAAACAAGCCCATGAAGAAGAATTAACTTGGTTGTTTAGCACCTTAAACTTGCTGGACAGAGCGGTGTTTGTATTGGCTAAATTTGATGAAGTAGCCGATATGGAAGATGAACAGGAATTTAACCAACTACTACAAATTAAACAAGCCAATGTGCGCCAACGGTTGCAAGATATATTCCCCGCATTGACGGCTACGCAAGTGCAAAAAATACCCGTTGTGGCACTGGCGGCTAATCCTGAAAATAGAGGTTTTGGCTACTGGCAGCAACATTTAGATGTTTATAATCAAATTTCACACATAGCTAATTTGCAAACAGCCACCAAAGAGGTTATAGCCCAGCAAGGGGGGGAGCGTGCCATTATGTTGCAAACGCAAGGCAGTATTCTGCGGGATGTAATGCATATCGTGCTTCCAAAAGCTACAAAAAAATTTGAGGAGGCGGCGTTTCAAGCGGACCGCATGAAAAAAATGTGTGAGGAAATGCTAGCGGCCAAACAGCAAGCAGAAGCCAGAATAGAGGCGGATAAAAAGGAACTGCGAGAACGCATTATTCACTATTTTGATGGAATGATTTTGCAAACACAGGGCTTGGGTTTGGATACGATTGATGATTTTTTAGTTCGTGAAGTAGGCAACAAAGGCGTCAATGTGCAAACGCGCGTAAAAAATATATTTTCTGACTATGCCGATTCTGCTCGTGTAGAATTGCAAAGAGTTGAAACTCGTTTTAACAATGAAAGCAGTACATTTAATGATTTCTTACAGAAGTATGGACAACCCGGCCTGGATGCTGCCGGAAAGTGGGTTTCCGGGGTAAATAACCAAACCATACTAGCTGCACGGGATTTTATTGCTCCTAGTTTCAAATTTCAGCCTTGGGGTGCTGTCAATTTAGCGGGAGATATTGCTAAATACGGAGGAGCTTTTTTAAGCGTGTTGGGCGTTGCCTTAAACGCTTGGCAATTGTGGGAACAGCATAAAAAGGAAAAAGCCCTAAAAGATACTAAAAAGAAAATGGTGGAAAATTTTAATGACAATAAGGCAGAAATTTTAACATTTATTGATTCTCCCCAATTTTTGCAACAATGCTATGGTTATTTGACCGATATACAGGCCAAAGTACAACAAGAGCAAAGCAACTATCAAAAAATCCAAACTCAATGCTTCCAGTTTAGGCAGTGGAAGGAAAACTGTCAGCAACTTTCCCATGAAGTATGTTCGCTACTTCCATTGGAAAAAAGACCCATTGAGGGGTTATAATTCGCAGATTCAAAATAAACCCTGGCGTGCGGTAGGCCGTTATGCGTTTGGCGGCTCGTAAGAGCCCTCCAACGCGCAAACCCCTGCCGCCGCCGCACAAACCCCTGCCAATGCGGCCCAAAAGGGTCAAGTGGTAAAAAAAGCGGGCAAGCCCTTCCAAAAAAACGGTAAGGAAACGGGCTCCCCTAATAAGGCGTTGAAAGAGGGGGGCAGATAATGCCCCAAACGGGGCACCCGGGCCGGTGGCCGAGGCCCCGCAAGCCCAAAGTGACTATTCCTTTATGAAAGAAATGGAACGCCACTGGCGTGAAGGAAAGTAATAACCCATATCAACAACCCGTCGGAATTCACAGCGGGTTGTTTTTTGTGTTTATGGAACAAAGTAAGTGGCGCGGCAGAAACTACTGTTAAATTGGAAAACCCCGGAGGGTTGTTTTTGTTGAGTTTTTGAAACCATCGGCTATGCTGGAAAGGGATTTATAACATTTCCCTTCCCAATACAAGCCGTCTGATTTTACTTCTATCGGCAGGTCTTTTTCCTTAAACTTTTTAATAAATGTGGTTCCAATGGCGGGTAATCTTGGAGTGTTGGGCTTTTTAAGTATGGTAGGGCTAGCAATTACGCTTTTATAGGAGGGAGAAGTCAAGGGAGAAATGTGAGGAGAAATAAAAGGAAAATTAAATAGAAATTAAAACAAAATGTATAATATAGAAATAGTATTGTATTTTAATACAAATAATTTATTGTTTTATAAGAAAAGGATTTTATTTATGAACACAATTAATAGTGTCATTAAATTTGACCTACATATCCACTCTAATGCTAGTGCTTACAAAGAAGCTAATGGAATTGTGGCCCAGTCTACAAAAGAAAATTTAGATGTATTATTCGATAAATTGAATCAATATCAAGTTAGTTTATTCGCTATCACGGATCACAACCGTTTCGATGCTGACTTATACAAAGCAATCAAGCAAAAACTGCTAACCGATAAAGAGAAATATCCGAAAAATGCACTGGCTGGCATAGAATTTGACGTCCAGCTAGAAGAAGAAAAAGGAAAATGTCATATAATTGCTATTTTTGATGCTAATGAAGAAAATTGTGATCAGATCACAAATGGTCTTGCCGCAGTAAAGGAATTAGACAACCCCGAACAAGTTTACACTAGAGAGGAATTTGAAAAGATCCTTCGTCAAATTGCTCTAAATGTAATTTTGATTGCAGAACAAAGGAAAGGGATTACAAACAAGAAAGGAGGAAATGCTTCTTTGAGTGATTCTGTAGAAAATGTAGAATCCATTTTGAAAGTAGGATATTTTAATGCCGTAGAAGTACAGAAAAATCATGTAGAAGGTATTTTATTGAATGATTTACATAAGTTTAACTGTAAAATTCCTATTGTTTCTGGAAGCGATTGCCACCAATGGTCTGCATATCCCAAACATGATGAGAAAGCAACAACTTCCTTTTATCATTCACAGGCCAAAATGTTGCCTACATTTAAAGGTTTATTAATGGCATTTACTTCTCCCAATACCCGATTTGACTGTGAAGAAACTATTGTTGAGCCAATTGTCAAAGAAATTACTATGCGTGGTAAATACCTACCATTAGTATCGGGAATTAATGCAATCATAGGAGAAAATGGGTCTGGAAAAACGACCTTATTAGAATTAATAGATGGGAACTCGAAAACGCCTTACATCAATAAGTTACAGAAAGACAATCAAATAAATATTCGAACAAAAGATGGAGTTATTCTTAAAAAATATATTCAACAGGGCCAGATTATTAAAGATTATTTAACAGGAAAATTATTTGAAGACAATGGGAACAGCAATTTTCTTCCCATAGATACCAATGAATTTATATCAGTTTACAACACGTACGCAATAAAACTAAAATCATACATCCAAGAAAACATTAATAGGTACAATAGAAAAGAGAAACTAAAAACGAAGAAATTTGAATATAGAGACATTCCCGATAATATAATACATTTTATTGGAGTGTCCTCATCTCATAAATTTGAGGATTTTTCAAATCCCCATCATGAACCTTGTCAGGAAATTGAAAATTTATATAAGAAAATTAGTAACTGTCAAACTTCTCCCTATTTTGTGCAATACCGAGAGACATTTTCTAAAATATTATTGTTGTTATTACCCATTAAGCAACATGTAGAATACATATATAAGCAAAAAGAACAAGAAATTCATATAAAAAATGTCATACTTAATTGTATAAATGAATACCAGCAGCAAACGGAAGAATTATCAACAAGACAAGCGCGCATTGCGATGAATTATAAAAAAGAGAAAGATGAATTTATTAAATGCTTATCTGAGGTAGTACACGATAGTGTCTCAATTAATCGTTGCCCGGATTTTCCATGCCCTTTGGAAGGATTCAGTTCCAATAAAAAACGAGGTTTTTGTTTCAATTCCCAAACAAAATTTCATAATAAAGACTTGAAAGACGAATTTTTCTCATATATGTTTAAGAAAAACTTTCAGACATTAGACGCTATCAAATCTATTCATTCACCTCAGAAATTCGAAAATGAGGCAATCCTGCACCGTTCAAGAGTAGACGGAATAAATGCATCGTGGGATGCCAATGTAAACAGATTTATAAGTGAGTTTAGTGAGCCAATTTTTACAATCATTGATGATCAGGGAAAGAAAGAGATAGGCAACACTCTGGGTGAAAAGTCCCTGGCTTTTTATCGTTATTGTACTGATGACAGTGGAACTTGGGATTTACTTATAATAGATCAACCAGAAGACAATATTTCTAATAATAACATACGTAACAAATTAATTTCATATTTGCGTACTATTTCCCGAGGAAAACAAATTATTTTTGTTACTCATAATCCATTATTAGTCGTGAATATGGATGTGGATAACGTGATACATTTGTGTATGCATAATAATAACATAGAGGCAATTAGTGGTTGTTTAGAATATGAGGATGAAAATACAAATATATTGCAAACCATCGCAGAAAGCATGGATGGCGGGACAGAAACTATTGAAAGGAGATTAAAAGTATATGGAAAAGGTCATTAAACTAGTAATGAATGAGAACAAAGATATTGATATTTTTATCGACACACGGCACAAACATACAATATTAGCTACCAATAGAAATATTACTGCAGATGTCATTTTCAACATATTGGACTGTGCAGTAGGAAACCAGTACAAAGTCATATCAGAAAATCCCACTAAAAAGGACGAAAATGTATTGGTTCAATTTGCTAATTTACTGTCCAATATAGCTACTCAAATCAATCCTATATTGCTTCCGGATGAGGATTCTTTTGTTGATGAACCGACAACAATTTCTCAAACATTAAAAACAGAGAAAGAATAAAAGATAAACAGTAATTCTAGGATTTTATATGATTCTCCCCATATTCTTCTGCCCGCATAGACAAAAATTTAGTAAAGTTTAAGTAGATATCGCTGGAGAGGATGTTTATGCCCATTTTAGATTGGTTTAATAAGAAAGAAGCACTTAAAACTGCTGATAAAACCCCTTATAAAGTGTTAGTGGAAAATAAAGAATTATCCTATGGGGACCAAACCCAAGGTAATATGCTTATCAAAGGGGATAATTTAGAAGCATTAAAAGCCCTTCTTCCCTATTACAAAGGTCGTGTAAAGTGCATTTATATTGACCCTCCCTACAATACCGGCTCTGCTTTTGAGCACTATGATGATAACTTAGAACACTCTACATGGCTTTCCATGATGTATCCGCGGTTGGAGTTATTGAGAGAGCTTTTATCGGAAAATGGAGTATTGTTTATCAATTTGGACGAAATGGAACATGCATATTGCAAAGTGATTTGTGATGAAATTTTTGGTCGTTCAAATTATCTTGGTGATCTCATTTGGCAAAAAAGAAAAGGTGGCGGAAATGATTCTCGTTTTTTTGCCATAGATCACGACTATATTTTGGTATATACAAAAAATAATGATAAAAAAATTCATCCGCACAAATGGTTAGTTTCTCAAAGTGAAGAATACAGAAAAAGGTACAAAGAAATAGCAGAAGATGGAAGACGTTTTTATTGGGATACAATAGCGAGAGATGGTTTACAAAATCCCATTCCTGTTCAAATTCGTTGCCCTGATGGTTTTATCCTACGCATTAATTCTCAACAATCACAAGCTACTATCGAAAAAGGGCTTAAAACTGGAGAAATTCGTTTAACAAAATCAAAAAATGGATGGACTTTACACCATAGAGTGTATATTCCTGCGGGTCAAGTACTACGCTCTGTATTAAATGATGTTGGAACCAATAAAACAGCTGGAGATGAAACTATCGCTTTATTTGGCAAAAATAATGCTTTTGATTATCCAAAGCCCGAGTTGCTTATGCAACGGATATTAGAATTAGCGTCAAAACCTGGTGATATTGTATTGGACTCCTTCTTGGGTTCCGGTACAACTGCTGCTGTGGCACAGAAAATGGGGCGAAAATATATCGGTATTGAGATGGGCGAACATGCTATTACCCATTGTGCGCCTCGTCTTCAACAAGTTACAGATGGTACTGACCAAGGCGGCATATCAAAAGCCGTCAATTGGACAGGTGGTAGTGGATTTACATTCTATGACCTTGGCAAACCCATTTTTGATGAAGAAGGGAACATAAACCATGGTATTTCATTTAAAGATTTAGCATTTCACGTATGGTTTAGTGAGACAAAAACGCCCATGCAAGACTACAAATATTCTCCACTATTGGGTGTTTACAAAGATACCGCCTATTATTTGCTTTATAACGGCGTACTAGGAGATAAACGGGTTAATGGCGGAAATGTGCTAACTTCTAAAGTATTGGAATCCCTTCCACCCTTTGATGGCCCCAAGGTAATTTATGGCGAATCCTGCCGTTTAAGCCCGGAACGTCTTAAAAAAGAAAATATTATTTTTAAGCAAACTCCCTATGAAATAACCGCGAGGTAAATATGGCATTTTTTTCACCTTCAGTTAAATATGTATATATTGATGAATCGGGTAATACGAGTATTTCTACCGATAAAGAAGGTGCCAGTTGCTTTTATGTTCCAGTAGCGGTATTAATCGATGAAAAAGATGTACAAGACGTACTACTAAAAGCCGAAAATATTCGGAAGAAATTTTTTAATCAGGGCCCCATTAAGAGTAAATCTATTAAACAAGAAGAAAGACGGCAAAAAGTATTGGAGGATATCAATGCATTGCCTATTCATTTCTTCTTCATGATTATTGATAAGCGTCTGCTAGATAAAGAATCGGGGTTACGATATCGGAATTCCTTTTATAAATTTATTAATAAACAGTTATATGCACATTTTTTAACTTCATACGCGAAATTAAAAATATTTGTTGATACTTATGGGGATTCCACATTTCAGGAAAGTTTTAAGTCATATATTGCAAACAAATTCCAACCAGGTTTATTTGATGCCCCAGAAATTACTTACCTTTCGGATAAAAATAGTTCATTGATTGGTATAGCAGATTTTTTATCTGGAACGATTAGACTCATATTGGAACACAAACTTAAGCAAAAAAGCACATTCGTCAAACTTATTAAACAACATGCCATTCATGGCGAACGTTGGCCAGTTCCAAAGAAACCATTGGAAGATAGAGATCTTTTGGAAGGGTTTGACCAATTAATTCGTGATATATCCATACATAATGCGCGTACGTTCATTGAGCAAAATTTAAATTCACCAGATACTTATGTACGCATGCAATGTGCTACTCTCTCGGCTTTCTTAAAGGAAGTTTCATTTGATGCTGATGAAAAAGAAGGATTGTATACTGATGAATTATTAGAACATTTACGCGTTTTGAATTTCAAACCTATATCAACTAGAGTATTTCGGCAACAAGTTATTGGACCTTTAAGAGATAGTGGAATTTTAATATCTGGTTCTAGCAGAGGATATTATTTGGCCACGAATGCGCGAGATATTAAGCAATTTTTAGAACATGGGAGTAAAATTATATTTCCTATGCTTCACCGAATAGCCAAAGCTAGAAATACTTTGTTAGATGCTTCTGGCGGTTCTTGTGATGTCTTATCCAATGAAATGGGTAATATGGAGTTGCTAAACAGCATAATTGAGTACCTTAAAGATCAAAAATTAGGATTTTTAACTCCTGCGGAAGATTTAGAGGAAAGACTTTATCACATTGAACAGGGAGAAAACAATGTTTCAACTGAAAAATTATCAAAATAATACTTTAGAAGTTTTGGCTAATTATTTAGATGAAGCTCGTATTTCGGGGGCTAGAGACGCATTTTATAAGATCAAAGGGAACTCAAATATCCCATATCATGCTATACATGGACTAGAAGATATTCCCTATGTTTGTTTACGCTTGCCTACTGGGGGCGGTAAAACTTTCCTGTCGGTTCATAGTATTAAACTGGCGGCTCAGCATTACGTGGACAAAGATTTCCCTATGGTCCTGTGGCTAACACCCACCTCTGCTATCAAAGAACAGACCATTGAAACACTTAAAAATCCAACGCATCCCAACCGTGAAGTGTTAGATGCTGCGTTCAATGGCAATGTGGCTATTTTTGATATTGACGATTTCACCAATATCCGCCCGAGTGATATTGCCAACAAGACCTGTGTATTTGTATCTACCGTTCAATCTTTTAACGTTAAAAATACCGATATTCGCAATATTTATGCTGATAATGAGAATTTGGAACCACATTTCGTGTCTATCCCTGCCCAATTCCAAGAATCATTAGAAAAAGTGGAAGCAGGTAAAGCCGATGCTGGAAGAGTAAAGAACTCTTTTGCCAATTTGCTGCATATCCATGAGCCAATTGTCATTGTGGATGAAGCACACAAAGCTGTAACGGATTTAAATCGTGAGATTATGAACCGTTTGAATCCGTCTTGTATCTTAGAATTTACGGCTACTCCCAATGAAAAAGAAAGCAATGTCTTATATCGGGTAAGTGCGGTAGAGTTAAAAGCCGAAGAAATGATTAAATTGCCCATCATGCTTACTGAAACGCAAACGTGGCAGCAGAGTCTAACAGAAGCATGTTTGATGCAAAATAAACTAGCCCAAACGGCAAAACTGGAAAAAGAATATATTCGTCCTATCGTACTTATTCAAGCGGAGAATAAAGGGCAAGAAACAACTGAGGATAAGGTAAAACAATATTTAATTGAAAACGAACATATTACCGCCGAAAGAATTGCTATAGCTACCGGAGATGAAAAGGGATTGGACGGAATAAATATATTAGACTCCAAGTGCCCCATAGATTTTGTGATTACCAAACAAGCTTTGCGGGAAGGATGGGACTGCCCCTTTGCGTATATTTTTTGTTCCGTAGCTCAAACTAGATCCTTAACCGCAGTAGAACAGTTTTTAGGCCGTATTTTGCGCATGCCATATGCCAAGAAACGTGCTCAAGCTGATTTAAATAAGGCCTATGCATATGTTTCTAGCGCTTGTTGGACAAATGCCGTGGCTAAACTTAAAGATAGCTTGGTAGAAATGGGATTTGATGAGCAAGAAAGTACAGAATTTTTGAGACCTGAACCTAAAAAGTTAGACCTTCAAACAACCTTCAAAGCAACAAAACTAGATACGTCTACTTTGACAGAGGAAGATAAAAAAGAGCTTTCCATAGAAACGCATGTGGACGGAAGTGTAACTATGCAGATCAAGCAAGATATAAGCCCTGTTTTACGTGACAAAGTAGCCAAACTTCTGCCCAAACAAGAGCAAATCGCTTTTTTCACTACTTGTGGATTTATGGAAAAGAAAGAACCTTCTTTTTCAGAAAAAGGGGCTAAATTTTCTGTTCCACAATTATGTCTGTTTACGGAAGATTCTTGGAACGTAATCCAAGACAGGGAGTTCTATTTACCAAATGGATGGAAGTTGCTTGATTTCCCCGCAGAACTCACTCCGGCAGACTTTTCTATTTCACACAGCGGAAAAGTTTTCGAAATTGATATTAACGGTAAACGCGTAACTGAACGGATAGCCAGCAGTCTGTTTTTACGCAATGTGGAAGATGCTGAAGCGGCTTGGACAAATTTAGAACTTTCTCGATGGCTAGATAGAGAAATTCCTCAAATTGATATTCCGCAACCAGTCTTATTGGAATTTTTGCGTCGAATTGTGGATTATTTAACTGTTCAAAGACAGATGAATATTAATGCTTTGGTGCGAACAAAATTCTTGCTTGCCAAAGCAATTAATCAAAAAATTGATTCTTATCGTAAAGAAGCGTATAAGAAAGGATATCAAGAGCAGTTGTTTGATTTAGGAACTGTAGAAACTAAAATGGAATACTCTTTTGAATTTGGGCCTAATTATCCCGCTAATTTGAAATATGAAGGTTCTATACGGTTTAATAAGCATTACTATCCTTTTGTAGGACAAATGAATGATGAGGAGGCACAATGTGCTCAATTCTTGGATTCTTTGGCTGAGGTCAAATATTGGGTGCGTAATATTGAACGCTATCCAGCATATTCTTTTTCTCTTCCGACGTCCACGGACCGCTTTTATCCGGATTTTGTAGCTTTGCTCAATGATGGGCGGCTATTGGCTGTAGAGTACAAAGGGGAACATCTAGTGTCTGCGGATGATGCTAAAGAAAAAGAAAATATTGGAAATTTATGGGCAGAAAAAAGCAATAATAAGTGTTTATTTACTATGCTAACCAAAGAAAATTACAGAGCCCTGCTACAAGATATTGTGAAAGCGTAAGTTAATATATGACTACACATATTGTATATGGAGCAGAGGGGCGGCCCTTTGTTAAAAGAGTACCATATCTTTCATATGAAGAAGAGTTAAAACAAGATGTTTTATCCCTTGAATCTTTGTGCTTTTCCGATACTGATTTTGAATCTTACAATAGTTTCTTAAACGAATGGGCGCAATTACTTCTCAATGCAATTATATTATTTAAATCTGGTTATTTTGACTGTGCTTATTATTCTCTCCGACAAGCTATTGAATTGGCTATAGTTGTATTATATTTCCATGATGGAAACAATAGTCCAAGAGAGGAAATCCTTTCTAGATGGAGTAATAAACAGAAGTTCCCAAGTGCTTCACGTATTTTAGATGAATTAAAAATACAGACGAAGTATAAAGATATAGTTGCTCATTTACCAAATTTATTTGGAGAGTTATCTTCTTTTCAAAAACAATCACACAAAATTGTACATAAACAAGGTTACTTTTATTTATATACTATACAGAATCATCCACTGATTATACCTAATAAAACACAACGAGAATTTATTATCAATTTTGAAGAATATTTTAGAAACACTCTTAAACAAATTATCATCATCCGTTTATTAATTGATCCTATTCCTATTATATTGGCTGACTCTAATATACGGAAAACAAAACTTTATATGTCTGATTCTTTACCTAGTTCACTTATTGATAGATATCTTGGCGAAACTTTTATTGTGAATTATAAAAAAACAAGATTTTATAATCAATATGTCGAGTAAAGTGTTTTGCTATGTTTCTCTTTTCGAATGCTAAATGGCAATTGTAATGAAGTCATGTATAGAAATGATGCTTGATTTGTTGCCATTTCGTTTCTAATGTATCGTTTGTTCCAAACGTTTCCAGCAAATAAGGATATTTATTAAAAAATAGTAAAAAATGATACAATAAGCCATGTCCATTATAACTAAAAAACTGCAGAATATTGGCATTTCGGCATTGGAAAACTATTCTTTTCTGCTCACAGAACTCATTGCGGAACAGCCCGGCATTTATGCCTTATACAAGGGCGATGATTTGTATTACATTGGCAAAGCGGTGAATTTAAAGCGCCGTCTTAGTCAACATTTAAAAGACCGTCACCACAAAAAATGGGATAAATTTTCGTTATTTATTGTAAATAATGAAAAACATATTGATGACTTGGAATCTTTATTAATTACCATTTGTGAGCCAAAAGGAAATCGTATTCATCCGCATGCAAGTATCAAAGACTTAAAGAAAGAATTTGCCAACAGAATAGAGGCTTTTCATTCAGATGAAAAAGATTTATTGTTTGGTATACAAAGGTCTTGTAGCCCACGGCAAACCATTAATTTAAGCGCAAACTATAAAGGCAAACAATATAAGGCTGTATTTAATTGCAAAAATTATACAGTTAAATATAATCAAATTTCATATTCAACGCCTTCGGCGGCAGCCCGTGCAATTACCAACAGATATAGTAATGGATTGGCTTTTTGGAAAGGAAAAGATAAAAAAGGCAATTCCGTTCCCTTGAAAAAGCTACTTTAATTTGTCTATTTTAGAGTAGGAATTTTCCTTGACTTATCTCCCAATAGTAAGCGGTAATAGTGATGGGCTAAAAAGCCCTACTAAAACCAATATACTATCGGGCGTTTTTTATGAAGAAAAAAGTTAAACAACCTGCTGTAAAAGTTATTAAACAAAATTCTATTGATTTAGCCGTTCTACCATCCAAAGAGCACGACAGCCGCTTGCCTACGGTTGGCACGGTTATCACTAAAACCTACCACGGACAATCCTTTGAAGTAAAAGTGCTTGAAAACGGTTTTGAATACCAGGGCAAAATCTATAAAAGTATATCCCGCGTGGCGATGGAAATAGTCAAGCGGCCCATTAGTGAATATGTGTTCTTCGGGTTATCCAAATGACACCGCGTATATTACCACCCGTTAAAAACCAGTTTGTAAAGGGGAGTTCTGGTAATCCGCTTGGACGCCCCAAGAAATTGCGCGAAGAGGAACTCTTACAGACTGCCATTAAGTTTTTTGATGAATTAGCCAAGGCCTACTATTTCAAAGGAAACTCGGCCCATAAGATAAACCGCATTCGGAAGGTGCTAAATGAGAAATAAGTGTTATTTACCCAAAAAATTTGATGAACTCAAAGGCTTGTCAGACGAAAAACTCCGATTTTATTGGGATATATTCTATCGGTATCCGTTAAGAGGGAGAAAGAGCAAATATAGACCCTTGTGGTATGTTATCCAATGCGAGTTGTATATTTGTAAACTGGCAGAAAAGTATATAACTCGTCTTGATAAGTACGCAGGTAACCCAGAAAAATACATTCAGCGGGCCCGTAAATGTAAATATAATTTAGCGATAGGAACTATCCTAACCAAAAAATACAAAGGACAGATTTATCAAGTAATAGTGAAAAATGAGAAAGAATACGAGTGGGAAAACACCATATATCCTAATTTAACCGTTATCGCGCAGAAAATAACAAGGGGCCACATAAGCGGCCCCAAATTTTTTGGACTTAGTCATTAGATCCATAATAAGAACATAGTTGCTCCCAAGTAAGCTGAATCCCTTTGTCCGCAAGAGCTTGCTTGCGTTTTTGAAATAAGAGGTTTAATAGCGGGCTGATGTCTTCTTTTTTCCCGTGATGTAACAGCTTGTGACAATGAGGGCATAGCGCTACAATATTTGCTTCTATGTCCAAAGAAAACGAAAAATTATCCTCTTGTTTTAATGGAATTAGATGGTGTCCTTCCACATAGTTTTGATGGGTAGTGCGGGATTTAAAGAGGGGGTGATTATTAGAGATTTCACACAAAAAATTGGCTTTTCGGATAGCATTTGCTTTTTTTCTAATATCACGGGGATAAATAGCGTGTGCCGAAACACTAGAACCTTGGCGTTTGGGTTCGGGGCCTAGCGGCTCTTGAAAAGGGCAGTGAAGGTGGTTTTGTCTTTTAATTTCTTTTTCAACGCGGATAGTTTCATTTCCCTGATTAAAATCAGCTAAACGGTATGCCAATGCCTCTTCGGCTCCTTTAGGTGCGGCTAAAATAATTGTATCTTTGAATAGTTTGGAAATGTCTATATTGTCTATAGTGCTAGTCCGGATAAAGACTCCGACTGCACTTTTATGTGGGTTCTTGCCAACAGTAATAATATGTTGGTAACAAGGAAGTGATTGCGCATACTTGCTGATAAATCGCAAATGGATTTCTCCATTTTCTTCAGCAAGTTTCCAAAATGCCTGTTTATCTTTTGGGAAAATATAATAGTCATTATTTTGCCCATCTTTCCTCTGGCATGAAATGTGCCAGTTCTCTTCTTTTCTGTACGGCATAAAATTTTATCTCCTTGACTTATCTCCCGATAGTAAGCGTTACTGTATATAGGAGAATTATAACAAATATGCCAAAAGTTAATTGCGCTATATATACCCGTAAATCTACCGAACACGGCCTGGATATGGAGTTTAACTCACTCCAAAACCAAGAAGAAGCCTGTAAGGCTTATATTCTGTCCCAAGCATTCAATAACTGGGAATATTATAAAACATATTCGGACGGCGGTATCAGCGGGGGAACTATGGAACGCCCCGGCTTAAAAACGCTTCTTAACGATATCCGGACTGGACAAATACAGGTAGTTGTCGTCTATAAAGTGGACCGGTTGTCGCGTTCTATTATAGACTTCCACAAAATGATGCAAGAGTTTGATAAATACGGTTGCAACTTTGTGTCCATTACCCAGTCTTTTGATACCAGTAATTCTATGGGAAAATTAACGCTTAATATGCTCTTATCCTTTGCCCAATTTGAGCGGGAGGTATCGGCGGAGCGTGTACGGGATAAAATCGCCGCCAGTAAGGCCAAGGGGCTGTGGATGGGGGGAACACCGCCGTTGGGCTATGACCTTAAAGACAAGCAACTTATCCCTAATCCGCAAGAAGCCGAAGTCGTAAACCTGATTTTTACCAAGTATCTGGAATTGGGCAATATACAAGCTACAGCCGATTGGATGAATCAGCAAGGTTACCGCAGTAAATGCTGGCAAACGGTGTCTGGGACTATGCGTGGCGGCCATTTGTTCCGGCACGGGTCTATACAACGAATCCTTGGAAATCCGGTCTATATAGGCAAAATGCCGCATTTGGCGGCTAATAAGGTCTATGTCGGCAAACAAGCATCGCTTGTACCTTGTGAAATTTTTGAACAGGTGCAGTCCAAAATCGGGAATTCTAAGAACGGATTACGGGCATATCGCTCATATATCCGTCAAAAGGCTTTATTGGCGGATAAATTGTTTGATGATAAAGGAAATCCTTACAAATTGACCAGTACGACTAAAAAAGGGCAGAAATTCCAATATTATTTTATTAGAAATGGGATTCATATTCCGGTGGTGCAACTGGACGGTTTTGTATTGGATACAATTTGTCGGGCTGATTTGAGCGGTTTGGATTTACAGGCAGACAGTAACTATATTGGCTTTAATGAGGCTAAAACGTGCCTAAAACGGGCTGTTTGTATAAAAACGGGTACAGACTGCCATTTACAAATTGAACTAGATAAAAACTTATTTTTGGATATTTGCCGGAAGAGTCCCACACAGGAACAGCGGCAAAATGATTTACTTGTGCCGGATATAGGGGAAAATACAATCACCTTGCGGGCCACTTTTTATATAGATAACGTATCCTCTGCGCGGCTACAAAATGGGACGGCACAGAATATTTTGACGGTACGACAATTAAACGAAAGTTTGGTGCGTGGGCTCGCGCGTGCGTGGCAATTGAAGAAGTTAATAGAAAAGGGGCAAACTACCCGCGAATGGGAAAAAGCAAGTGGCATGAATAAACGCACTTTTGCCCGGTATTTAAATTTGTGTTATTTATCGCCAAAGATAGTGGCGGATATTTTGGAGTATAAAAACCCGCGGAATATGAGTTTGAAAGAACTTATGACCTTGGCAAGCGAGACCGTGAATTTTGAAAAACAGGAAAAAGGGTGGAATATCTAAGGTTGTACAGTATGTAATTTAGTAACGGAAATATCCATTCCTGTCCAATTCAATAAAAATACATTGGGAAAATAGGATTTAAAAATAGTTTCTTTATCTGAGAGCATACAGTTACCTGTGCTATAGTACGGATTGACAATTAATAAGTCACAAGTGTTACATTTTGTGAGATATGAGCGATATTTTTTGTTTTTGTAATTAATTATCCGTTGCAGGGCCATAGCCGGGTCTTGCCAACATAGGCTGACATTATTAATATGAAAATCGGGATACCCTAACCATGATTGGTGAAAGGTAAGTTTAAAAAGTTGTCCATTAACTTCAACTTGTTTTTCTATTAAATTATCTGTGATCTTGTCACTTTTAAGTACTGCTTCTAAAAATACTTTCTTGAGGGTTTTTGTGTTTGCTTGTAACCGCTTTACACTGGGATTATAGACATAGTTCAAATATTCTTCCCGAGTCCTATAGCTCCATCTTTGAGGGTCATAAATATCAATACATAGGGTAATATATATATTTTGTTCCTTTTTGATTTTAATACAGATATCACGGGCGATATCTGTTAGTATCTTTGTAACTAGACATTGTTTGGTGTCATTAACCCAATCGACGATTTCTATCCCTTTCTTTTGATTATCTACAGTTGCAAATAAACAGTCAGGGCTTTCTTGCCTAGGAATATTAATCAATTTGTGTTCTTCTTTCCATAATATCCCGTCAGGTGTTTGTAGGAATAATTCTATATAGAACATTTCTAGAGCTTTTTTCCTGTCTGTGGCAGGGGTGTCTATAAGGGTTTTGAAATATTTGATGCGGTTTTTATCTAAAAAATACATTGTTATAATTCCAAAAAGTCATATTAAAGATATTATATTTTAACAGTTTTGCGATCCTGCAATTTTGCCCACCAGAGAAAAAGGCCCCGAAAGGGCCTTTTTTGCGGTCTATAAATACTGCTCTAAAACCCGAATGGATAAAAATCAGACTAAAACGCCGACGAGAGAGGGGAAAATTAGACAACAAAAAAGCCGCTTACTTAAAAGCGGCTTTCTAAATGGTCGGGGCGGCGGGATTCCCCTGCGGTATTTTTCCTGACGTAAAAATCCTTCGGGCCGGGCCTCGCGGTTTTTGCCTTGCGCGAAAGGTCCCCTTTTTCTGCGCGCAAACAAAAACATCGCTCCGGCCTTCGCCTCCCGACGCAGGCAAAGCAGTTTGCCTGCTCCGTCGCCCAAATAAAAAAGGAACTGCTGTTAAGCAGTTCCTTTTGGTAAATGGTCGGGGCGGCGGGATTCGAACCCACGACCTCACGGTCCCGAACCGTGCGCGCTACCATCTGCGCTACGCCCCGTAATAAATATTTCAAATGGTCGGGAAGGCGGGACTCGAACCCGCGATCTCTCGCACCCCAAGCGAGCGCTCTACCTCTGAGCCACTCCCCGTTTTTGTAGCCTTATTTCTGACTACCCATATATTTTAGCATTCTTTTAGCAATTCTTCCAGTGTTTCTTTAATTTCCTCTAAAATTTTTACATTTGTGCGGGTTTTTTGCTCGCCCGCGGATGGAAATTGGTATTTGGAAAGTTGCTTTTTGGCGCCTTCCAGCGTCAGTTTATGCTTGTAAATTAAATCTTTAATTTTAAGAATGGTGTACACGTCGTTTTTAGTATAACGGCGGTGCCCGCTTTCTTTGCGTATGGGTTTAATCAGGCCAAATTCCGCTTCCCAGTAGCGCACGGAATACTCCGGCACGCCGGTAATGCGTTTCACATCCCCGATGGAAAAATACTCTTTTTGTTCAATTTCTTCCAAACCCATATTCCTATTATATCAAATTGCGCCGCGCGGCTTGTGGCAGAAAATCCCATGGGAAAAAGCCATCCGCAAAAATACGCATAAAAAGTACCCGCAAAAAAGCACCCCGCGTTTGGCGGGGTGCTTCACTATTTCAGGCGGTTAAAATTAGTCCGCTTTGTGTTTGACGGGTTCGCCGTAATACGCTTTCAGGTACAAGTCTTTAATTTCGCTGATGAGCGGATAGCGCGCGTTGCCGCCGGTGCATTGGTCGTCAAAGGCCAATTCGGAAAGTTTATCCAAGTTATCCAAGAATTCCTTTTCCGGGATGCCGTATTCTTTGAGCGATTTGGGGATGTCCAATCTGTTTTTGAGGTCCGTAATCATCTCAATTAATTTTTCCACTTTGGCATCTTTATCGTCGCCCAAGTTGTTGTGGGGCAGTAAAAAGTCCACAATCTTGGCGTAGCGGCCTTTTACAAACGGGTATTTGTACTGCGGGAACAAGCCCTGTTTGGTCGGTTTATCCGTGGCGTTGAACTCAATTACATAAGTGAGCAAAAGCGCGTTGGCCAAACCGTGCGGAACGTGGTACATAGCACCCAATTTGTGCGCCATGGAGTGGCACAAGCCGAGGAACGCGTTAGCAAACGCCATACCGGCAATGGTGGCGGCGTAGTGCATTTTTTCGCGGGCGTTGATGTCTTTGGCTCCCAAGGAGTAGGATTTTTCCAAATATTTGAACACCAAGCGGGCGGCTTCCAAGGCTTGCCCTTCCGTAAAGTTGGTGGAATAGACGGAGGTGTAGGCTTCAATGGCGTGGGTCAGCACGTCCAAGCCGGACCAAGCCGTCAGTTTTTTAGGCATACCCAACACAAATTCCGGGTCAATAATGGCCATATCGGGGGTTAAGGCATAGTCCGTAATGGCGTATTTGGTGCCGGTTTTTTCGTCGGTGATGATAGTAAACGGCGTCACTTCGGAACCGGTGCCGGAGGTGGTGGGGATGGCTACCATGGTAGCTTTTTTGCCCAAGGGCGGCGCGGCGTAAATGCGTTTGCGGATATCCATAAAGCGCATGGCAATATCTTCAAAGCTGGTATCCGGGTTTTCATACAAGAGCCAAACCATTTTGGCTTCGTCCATGGCGGAACCGCCGCCGAGGCCGATAATGATGTCCGGTTGCCAAGAGTTGGCAATCGCCAGCGCTTCCTGCACATTGGCGATGTTCGGGTCCGGCAGTACGTTGGAAAATACGCGGAACTTAATGTTCAGCCCTTCCAACACATCTGCTACGGCGCGCACATGGCCCAGTTGTTCCATGGTTTTATCCGTAATAATGTAAGCGCGTTGTTTGCCGGAAAGTTCCGCCAACGCTTGGGACAGCGCACCGCGTTTGAAATAAATTTTTTGCGGCACTTTGTACCAATACATATTTTCGCGGCGTTCCGCTACGGATTTTACGTTCATAAGATGTTTTACTCCAATGTTTTCGCTTACGGAGTTGCCGCCCCAAGAGCCGCAACCCAGCGTCAAAGACGGCGCCAATTTGAAGTTGTACACGTCGCCGATTGCACCTTGGGAAGACGGAATGTTAATCAGCGTGCGCGCGGTGGGCATATCCTTAAAAATATCAATGTGTTCTTCGTTGGATTCGTCCGTATACAAAACGGAAGTATGGCCGGCACCGCCGTATAAAATCAGGCTGCGGGCCAATTCAACCGCTTGGTTAAAATCTTTCGCGCGGTAGAACGCCAACACCGGGGAGAGTTTTTCGCGGGCGAAGACTTCTTCGTCGTTTACTTCGCTGGCTTCGGCAATTAAAATTTTGGTACCGGCGGGTACTTTAATGCCGGCCATTTCCGCAATTTTGCAAGCGCTTTGGCCCACAATGCCGGAGTTTAATTTGCCGTTTACCACAATGGTTTCGGCCAATTTTTTGCGGTCTTTCCCGGTGACGAAGTGGCACCCGCGGGCGATAAATTCCGCCTTTACTTTTTCATAAACGGGTTCTTCCACAATAACGGATTGTTCGCTGGCGCAAATCATACCGTTATCAAAGGTTTTGCTCATAATAATAGAGCTGACGGCCATTTTAATATCGGCGGTAGCGTCAATGACGGCCGGGGTATTACCCGCGCCCACGCCCAACGCCGGTTTTCCGGAGGAGTAGGCCGCTTTTACCATGCCGGGGCCGCCGGTGGCCAAAATAAGGTTAATGTGCGGGTGGTGCATAAGCGCGTTAGAAAGCGGCATGGTCGGGTTTTCAATCCAGCCGATAATGCCTTCCGGCGCGCCGGCGGCTACGGCCGCATCCAACACAATTTTAGCCGCGGCAATGGTGCATTTTTTAGCGCGCGGATGGGGGGAAAACACAATCCCGTTGCGGGTTTTAAGGGCCAGCAAGCTCTTAAAAATAGCGGTAGCGGTGGGGTTGGTGGTAGGCACAACACCCGCAATCACGCCGATAGGTTCCGCCACTTTGCGGTAGCCGAAGGCGTCGTCGTCGGACAAAACACCGCAAGTTTTGGTGTCTTTATATTTGTTGTAAATGTATTCGGACGCGAACTGGTTTTTAATTACTTTATCTTCCATTACGCCCATGCCCGATTCTTCCACCGCCATTTTGGCTAACGGAATACGGTTTTGCGCAGCAGCAATAGCCGCCGCACGGAAAATTTTATCTACTTGTTCTTGCGTATACGTCGCATACAAGCGCTGGGCCGCTTTTACTTTGTCTACCACTTTGGTAAGCAAAGCCATTTCTTCGGCCGAGGCTTCTTGTACCGGCGCGGGTTGTTTCTTATCCGCCATAGTGTTTGCGTTCTCCTTATTAATCCATATCCTTAAAAACAGCTTGTGGATATTTTTATATCTATATTTTATATTTTGCTTAAACTAAAGTCAATAATATAAGGGAACTCTTTATTTTTTACTTGACAAAAGCGGGCCTAAAAATTGTATGATAGATATTGTAATATCCACAAAAGACACTGTTTTTTAAGAGGTTTTATGGGTTTTTTTCAACGTCATAACGAAATCAGCGTGCAAACCATCCGCCGCCTGCCGCAGTATTTGCGCATTTTATACAATTTGCATGGCTACGGGCGGGAGTTGGTGTCTTCCACCGCGCTTGCGCAGGAAACACAGCTGTTGCCCATTGTTATTAAAAAAGATTTGCAAGCCATCGGCGCGCCCAGCAAACTGCGGGCCGGGTTTAAGGTGGCGGGCACGATTGCCGCCATAGAAAAATTTTTAGGCTGGAACAACCTAAACAAGGCGTTTTTGGTGGGGGCCGGGCATTTGGGCTCTGCCTTGCTCGGGTTCCAGGGGTTCAAAAACCATGGGCTGGAAATTGTGGCCGCGTTTGATACCCGCTCCGAAGTGGTGGGCAGTTTTTTGCATGGGATTCGCGTGTATCACACCGCACAACTGGCCAGTATTATAGAAAAGGAAAATTTGAAGATTGCCATTTTAGCCGTTCCTGCCGAGGCGGCCCAAGGCATTACGGATACGCTGGTGGCGGCGGGGATTAAGGCTATTTGGAATTTTGCCCCGGTCAATTTGACGGTGCCGGAAGGGGTGAGGGTGCAGAAGGAGGATTTGTCGGCGGGGTTGGCGGAGTTGTGCGCCAAACTGCGGTAGCCATTAATGATAACAACTGTTGGTAAGTTTAGTTTTTAACGCACAAGGGGAAAAATAACATTTTTCCCCTTGTTTGCGTTTAATGGGCCACATTTTTCCACATTTGGCCGTCTGGTCGGTCCCTTTGGGCTAGAGTG
>ENA-OZGC01000202-OZGC01000202.1-human-gut-metagenome-genome-assembly--contig:-NODE-202-length-49896-cov-7.660621_pt1 | contig 49896 bp, 38 predicted proteins | sample MGYA00245109_ERZ653643 | MGnify/ENA primary metagenome ERZ653643 (study PRJEB26926, sample SAMN06165107) | human gut metagenome | biome: ENVO:00009003; feature: ENVO:2100002; material: ENVO:00002003... | reverse complement strand
GAGCGGTATTTTCTCCGCCGCACATGTCGCCGGAGAAAATGATCGGACTTTCTTTCGCCGCTCCGGCGGCGAAACTCTACGAGGTTCTTTGACAAGTCGGACCGGCGTCCGGAGCTTCCGGACGCCGGTTTTTTATGCACAAAATTTGCAGTTCCTTCTTGTATTTTCCCTTTCTTTCCTTTATAGTATAGGGAATCTGCGTAAAAGGGTCGTGAAGACATGGGATTTTGGGAGCTGGCCGTGCTGGCAGTCGGTCTGTCGATGGACGCGTTCGCCGTTTCCGTCTGCAAGGGACTGGCCCTGCAGCGCGTGTCGTGGAAGGAATGCTGCATCGCGGGGGCATGGTTCGGCGGTTTTCAGGCGCTCATGCCGCTGCTGGGCTACCTGCTCGGCACGCAGTTTGAGCGCTTCGTCACCTCCGTCGATCACTGGATCGCGTTCGTTCTGCTGGGCATCATCGGCGGCAATATGATCCGCGAGGCGCTCTCGAAGGACGAAGATCAGCTCGATGCCTCGCTCGCATGCAAGACCATGCTCCTGCTCGCCGTCGCGACAAGCATCGACGCGCTCGCCGTCGGCATCACGTTCGCGTTCCTGCCCGGCACGCGCATCGTGCCCGCCGTGGCGCTCATTGGCACGATCACCTTCGCCTTTTCCGCGACCGGTATCCGGCTCGGCAGCGTGGTCGGCCTGCGCTTCAAGCGCAAGGCAGAGTTTGCCGGCGGCGGGATCCTCATCCTGCTCGGCACGAAGATCCTGCTCGAACACCTCGGCATTTTGTAAAAACATCTTTTTTCTCCGCGATCCGGCCCGGATCGCGGAGTTTTTTCACGCTTTGTGCGTTGCGAGACAAGTTTTCACACCCGCGCGAATATGTTGAACCAGCAGCAAAAAAACGCCAAATCGCGAACGAAGAAAACGGAAATTCTGCACAACAATTCCTTTCATATTTGTTGCAAAAAGACGGTTTTTTGGCACTTGTAAAAGAAATATTCTGTTTCTCTTGCGATTTTGTGAAATTTAAGATATAGTTTATGATAAGCGTTCGGTATTAGACTGAAATTTGCTTAAATGAGTGGAGGAACGATATGAAAAAAGTATTACTCACCATCATCAGCGTCTGCCTGATCGCTGCGAGTATCTTCGGCCTGTTCGCCGGAGTGAGCAGCTTCAGCGACATCATGAATGTCAAAGAGTACAAGGAAAAGGACGCCGAAGAGGGTCTGGAAGCGATCGAGACGCTCAACGACGGTCTTGACCAGCTGCAGGAGGCCGAGGGCACGTACCTCGCCGGCGTGGACACCTACACCGCCGGCCTGATCGCCTACTCCGAAGGCAAGACTCAGCTCTCCGCAGGCTACGCCGCCTACTACGCCGGCAAGAAGCAGCTCGAGGAAGGCAAAGCTGCCTACGCCGCCGGCAAGAAGCAGATTGCCGACAACACCCAGGCTTACAATGAAGGCAAGGCCACCCTCGCCAAGATCGAGCCTCTGATGCCCTATGTTAACCAGTATGTCGAGTTCCGCGACGGCACCATCGCAAACCTCGCCGGCTTCTCGAACGCGCAGGCGTGGTTCGTCTCCGTCGTGCGTCCGATCGCGGCCAAGCAGGGTCTGGATATCCCGGCCGACGTGACTGACCTGCCGGCTTATATCCAGCAGATGGTCGCGGACGGCAAGGCCCAGCTCAAGCAGTACGAAGACGGTCTGGTCCAGCTGGCCGAGGCCGAGAAGGCCATCGCCGCAGGCGAGGCTCAGCTCAGAGACGCTGAGAAGCAGCTTGCGCAGGGCGAAAACGATCTCGCGGCCGGCGGCAACCAGCTCGCCGACGGCAAGAAGCAGCTCAACACCTTCGAGGACGGCTGCGCGCAGGTCGCCGCCGGCTGTGAGCTCCTGCTCACCCAGCCCGCTTACATGAACAACGAGGGCAAGGGCGACAAGAAAATGTGCCCGAGCGTTGCCGACATCCTCAAAGAGCGCTACGGCGACAACTTCTCCATCTGGGAGCTCGACGACAACGGTGAGGTTCGTGTCGTCAACGGTTGCCAGTACCTGAACCTCGAAAACTGCCGCGCCGTTGGTCAGGCCGGTAAGGACTACATCGAGGTCTACCAGACCGCTGCCGTCACGAAGGAAGTCATGAGCAGACTCGGCGTCGTCGCCGCGATGCTCCTCGCGTCCGTGCTCGGCCTCATCGCCGGCCTGTTCGGCATCCTGTCCGTGATCCGCATCAGCAAGGGCAAGATCGTGACCGCCTCCGTCTGCGGCATCATCTCTGCCGTCATCGCCGTCGCCGGCAACATCATCGGCATGCTCACCGGCTACACCGGCTACACGTTCGCCTGCCGCTACGGCGAAGCCGGTGCTTACACCTACGAGTTCACGGGTCACACCCAGTTCGTCGCGATCGTCATTCTGGCCATCGTTGCGATCCTGTTTGCGATCATCGCGTGTGTCGTCTCCGGCGCTTACAAGCGTTCGCAGAAGGCCGTTGCCGATCAGGCCGCCGCTGCTGCCGCTCCGGTCGCCGAGCCGATCGCCGAGTAAGACAAGACAATCCAGCAAAAATCTCCGGAGTCAGACTCCGGAGATTTTTTATATCCCGCCGCACCAGGATACCGGTGCGGCGGTTTTTGCATTTGTACGCTCACTGCCAGAGCTCCGCCGTCACAAACTGCCGTCCCTTGCGCGACACACCGCCGACCTCCGTGACCGCGCCCTTGCCCGCGCCGCGCAGCGACAGCACGTCGCCCGCAGCGACCGGCGCATCCGGCCGCAGGCACTCGGCATAGTTCAGGTGCACCGCGCCCGCGCGGATCTGCGCCGCGGCGCTCGTGCGTGAGAGGCGAAACATCCCGCTCACGACGGCATCCAGCCGTGCCGACTGCACCGTGAACGTCACGGGGCGCACCTTGCGCTCCGGCACGGGCACGGCGGACAGCGTCACTGCCGCCGCCTTCACGCCCGCGCGGCCGACCTGTTCGAGCGTGCGCAGCTCCGGCTCCACGCTCGGCAGGCAGAACACGAACGCACCGTGCGCCTGCACGAGAATGTCGCCGACCCATTCGCGCCGGATGCCGAGACCGAGGATCGCGCCGAGATAGTCCCGGTGGCCGGGCGCGGCGAAGGGCGCCAAAAACTGCACCGCGCGCAGGTGCTCCGCGGGGTCAAAGTCCGCCGGCGTGAGGTAAAACGGCAGGAAAAACGCCCCCTGCCGCTCGCACCCCTCCGCACCGCCGTGCAGCACGAGCGTGCAGTCACGGTGACGCGCCCAGTTCGTGAGCGCATACTGCTCCGCCGGTGTCAGAAACGCCGTGGACGTGACCGACGCCGTGCGCTCGCAGCGCTCGGCCAGATCGGCTGCACGCCGCAGAAGGTCTTCCTCCATTGCCCTCACCTCCCGTTCAGGTCGCGGATGGCAGCCTCGAGCTGCTGCGCCACCTGCGCCAGCTCCTGCCGGAATTCGCGCGCGCTCATGCGCAGCACACCCGCGCGCAGCGCCGTGAGCTGGATGAGCGCGTCGGACGTGACGACGCGCACGGAGTCGTTTTTCCCGATCTCATCGGCCAGCTTTTCCATATAGGCGTCCGCTGTCTCGCCCTGCCGCGTAAAGACCACGTGCAGACCGCTGCGGTCGAACTTCTCGCCCTGACCGCCGGGGACACGGTAACCGTCGAACACGACCACGACCTCGCGGCGCGTGAAGGCGGCGTAGTTGCTCAGTGCGTCCATGAGCCGCTCGCGCGCGGCGTCGATGTGCCCGCTGTCAGCAAGGGCACGCAGCTCGTCCCACGCGAAGATGACGTTGTAGCCGTCCACGATCACGCGCTCACGCCGGGGATGGAACAGCTCCGCGCGCCCGGCATCGTCCGCACCGGGCGCGGCGTTGCGCACGGGGGCTGCATACTGCGCGCGGCGGATGGGACCGAACTCCCGCTGCAGGATCTGCTCCAGCTCGCGGTCGTCGAGATCAAACCGGCGGCGGAACATCCGCGGCGTATCCTCGGGTGCGGGCTGCTCCTTGCCGAAGCCGGTGTCGAGATGCATATACTCACGCACACGGTCCCACGGGATGACCGTGCCCGCACCGTGAGCGCAGAAGACGCTGTCAGGCGTATTGTCGGGATCGCGCGTAGGCTCGTAGCCGCTCTCTGCAATGACCTCCTGCGCGTTGTGGCAGGTGTCGTAGCCCGCGACGGTACACGAGATGCGTCCGCGCCCACGCGTGTACGCCGCGACCTCGGCGGGATAATCGCGCATCGTGCTCACCGGCGCGCGGCCCGTGAGCACGGCCATGTCGCCGTGCGTCTCGGGCGAGGAAAACGTGCCGCACATGAGGCGCACATCGCTGATCGCGCGGCCGATCTGTTCGGCCGGCACCTCGATACGAAAGGCATAGTACGGCTCAAGCAGAACGCTCTCGGCCTGCATGAGTCCCTGCCGCACGGCGCGCCACGTCGCCTGCCGGAAATCGCCGCCCTCGGTGTGCTTGACATGCGCACGCCCGGCGAGCAGCGTAATCTTCACGTCCGTCAGCGGTGCGCCGGTGAGCACGCCGCGGTGGCACTTTTCGGCCAGATGCGTGAGGATCAGGCGCTGCCAGTTCCGGTCGAGCACGTCCTCGCTGCAGGAGGTATCAAACGTCAGCCCCGTGCCGCGCTCGGCGGGCTCGAGCAGCAGGTGCACCTCGGCATAGTGGCGCAGCGGCTCGAAATGTCCCACGCCCTCGACCGGCGCCGCGATCGTCTCCTGATACAGGATACGGCCGGAATCGACCTGCACGTCCACATCGAACCGCTCGCGGATGAGGCTTTTGAGCACCTCGATCTGCACCGTGCCCATGAGCTGGACGTGGATCTCGCGCAGCGCCTCGTCCCAGACGATGTGCAGCTGCGGGTCCTCCTCCTCAAGCTCGCGCAGGCGCGGCAAAAACGCGCGCGCGTCCACATCCGGCGGCAGACCGATGCGATACGTCAGCACCGGCTCGAGTGACGGCGGCATGGACGCGGCCGCGCTGCCGAGCCCCTGCCCCGGATACGTCTGCGTGAGTCCCTGCACGGCGCACACGCCGCCCGCAGGGACTGTCTCCGCCGTCTCAAATTTTTCTCCCGAGTAGAGCCGGATGGCATTCACCTTCTCCTGCACGGGCGTGTCCGCGCCGCGCGGAAGATACGTCAGCGGGGTGCGCACGCGCAGCTGCCCGCCCGTCACCTTCAGACATGTGAGACGATTGCCCTGCGCGTCGCGCATGATCTTATAGACCCGCGCGCCGAATTCCGACGGGTAATCCGGCGGCGCAGCGTAGCGCGCGAGCGCCGCGAGCAGCTCATCTATGCCTGTGAGCTTCAGGCCCGAACCGAACAGGCACGGAAAGAGCTTCCGCCCGCGGATGAGCGTGCGCACGGTCTCGTCCGGCAGCGCGCCGGTATCGAGATACTGCTCGAGCGCCGCCTCGTCGCACAGGGCGATCTGCTCCGGGTCGGGGTCGGTGAAGTCCACGCACGCGCCGCTCAGGTGCGCGCGCAGGTCGGACATGAGCGCCGCGCGCTCCGCACCCGGCAGATCCATCTTCGTCACGAACACGAACACCGGCACACGGTAGCGCCGCAGCAGCTGCCAGAGTGTCTGCGTGTGCGCCTGCACGCCGTCCGTGCCGCTGATGACGAGCACCGCATAATCGAGCACCTGCAGCGTGCGCTCCATCTCGGCGGAAAAGTCCACGTGCCCCGGTGTGTCGAGCAGTGTGACCGCCGTGTCGCCGAGCGTCATGCGCGCCTGCCGCGAAAAGATCGTGATGCCGCGCGCACGCTCGAGCGCGTGCGTGTCCATGTGCGCATTTTTATGGTCGACGCGGCCGAGATCGCGGATCGCGCCCGTGCGGTAGAGCAGCGCCTCGGACAGCGTCGTCTTTCCGGCGTCGACGTGCGCCAGAATTCCCAAAACCAGTTGCTTCATAAGCACCTCGTCAAAATGCAAGAATAAAAACAGTATACCAAAAAACACGCCCGCGGGGAAGTCCCCCGCGGGCGTGCCACATCGTCAAAAGGGCCTCGCAGAGTTTGCGTCCGCGGACGCAAAGAAAGTCCAATCATTTTCTCCGGCGGCATGTACGGCGGAGAAAATACCGCTCGGCTCGCAAACGTGCGCATTGTGCGCCTGTGGCGTGCAATGCGTGCGCTGCAGCGAGCTGCAATCTCTGCCAACGAGGACCCAGCGAAGCGGTCCTCGTTGGGGCACGCTCACCAGATGTTGTCCGGATACTTGCCCGCATCGCGCAGTGCGCGCAGTGCTGCGACCACGTCCGGCAGGTCGTCATGATACGTCACGCCGTGCCACGCGTCATCCGTGTGCAGCATGGTCACGTCCGCCGTGCCGGCGTGCAGCTGCGCATCCACGATCGACGGCACGAAATACTCGCACTTGAGCGGGTTGCGCGGCAGGTTCTCATCCAGAAACGCCGGGAAGCGCTGCGCCAGCTCGCGCAGGTACAGCGGCGAAAAGCCCCAGAAATTCATCGACACCGTCGTATCGCCCGGCAGGTCGATGAAGTGCTCGCCGTCCTCGGTATAGGCAGCGTCCGCACCGCGCTGCTCGATGTGCGTGCGCTCCGTGATGCTCTCGAGCATACCGCCGCGCTCCGTGCAGACGCCGCGCGACACGCTACCGTTTGCCGTGACAGTGTTGCGCAGGCGGAAACCCACCATGGCATACGACCGCTCGGGGCGCGGCACAGCCAGAAAATCATACAGCAGGCGGTAGGCCTCGATACCGTAATAGTCGTCGGAATTGATGACGGCAAACGGTCCGTCGATCTCGGGCGCGGCGCACAGCACGGCATGGGCAGTGCCCCACGGCTTCGTGCGTCCGTCCGGCACGGTGTAGCCCTCCGGCAGCGCGTCGAGCTTCTGATAGGCATAGCGCACGTCGAACGCCGCAGCCACGGCCGGGCCGACGCTCTCGCGAAACTCCTCGGCAGTCTCCTCCTTGACGACGAACACGACCTTGCGGAAGCCCGCGCGGTAGGCGTCAAAGAGCGAATAGTGCAGCAGAAAATGGCCGTACTCATCCACGGGCGTCGTCTGCTTCGGGCCTCCGAAGCGGCTGCCCATACCGGCGGCCATGATGACCAGACAGGGTTGATGCATACTCCTCGTTCCTCCATATCTCAAAGGGTCTGTGCCATTATAGGCCGTGGGCGGAAATTTGTCAATTTCACGCCGCCGCATCTTGGAACTGCACGCAAAATATGCTATACTCTGTGTCATCTATCTTGGCAGTTGTCATCGGGGGGAATATGGTATGCAGCGGAAAATCGGTACTCTGCGGCTGGGTCTGACCTTTGCCGGGTGCTTTCTCGGCGCGGGGTATGTGTCCGGACAGGAACTGTGGCAGTATTTCGGCGCGTTCGGCACGCACGGCCTTCTGGGGCTTGTACTTGCGATCGCGCTGCTCGGCGGCACGGGTGTGCTGCTGCTGCGGCTGAGCGCACGCACCGGCATCGAGGCGATGGACGCGCTGATCGTGCGCGCGGACATTCCGTGGCTGCGCACACTTGTCGGCGTGCTGACGGCGGCGCTGCTGTTCGGCGTCGTGTGCATCATGGCGGCCGGCATCGGCGCGCTCGGCAGCCAGATGCTCGGCCTGCCGGTGTGGCTGGGCTCGGCGATCGTGTGCGTGCTCATCGCGGCGGCGGCATATTTCGGCGTCGGCGGTATGGTGACGGTGTTCACCGTGGCCGTACCGTGCATGATCGTCGCGGCACTCATCATTGCGGGCATCCGGCTGCAGCGCACCGGGCTGACCGCCGCGGCCTTCGCCGGCGGGAGCACGAACCCCATGCTCGGCAGCTGGGCTACAAGCGCCGTGAACTATGCGTCCTACAACTTCTTTGCCACCGTTGGCATTCTCGCCCCGATGACGCAGCATCTGAAAAGCCGCAGCACCGCCGGCTGGGGCACGCTGCTCGGCTGCGTGCTGCTGCTTGCGGTCGCGCTCGGCGTGCTGTGCGCACTGGCGACGAGCCCGGAGAGCATCGCGGCGCCCCTGCCCATGCTCGATCTCGCGTGCCGGCTCGGTGCGGCCGGCATCGTGTACGCCGTGCTGCTCTTTTTCGGCATGTTCGGCACGAGCGTCTCCTCGCTTGTGGCCGTGCTGACCTATACCGGGCAGAAATCCGCGTGGCTGTCGGCCCACCGCACGCTCGTGCTGCTCGTGCTCACGGCCGCTGCCTTCGCCGGAAGTCTGTTTGGCTTCGGCGATCTGATCGGCACTGTCTACCCGGTCTACGGTTACCTCGGCATGGCCGCCATGCTGCTCGTGACCGAGCACGCCATACATGCCCGCCGCGCCGCAGCCGGAGATTGACCCGCGGCGCAAGACCTGCTACAATAGAAGCATTCACAAGTCCCACGTTCTGGAATCTTTTACAGGAGGAACTGCGATGAAACATCTCAAAAAGACGCTGTGTCTGCTGCTGGCGGTCATGATGCTGCTGGCGCTGGGCGTTCCGGCGATGGCCGCGGGCGAGATCCCGGTCGATGCCGAGCACTTCCCGGATCAGGCGCTGCGCACGTACGTGACCGACTACTGCGACACGAACAAGGACAACAAGCTCTCGGCGGCCGAGTGCGAGGCCGTACAGTGCATCGACCTATTTGAAATGAAGATCACAAAGGTCGCCGACATGACCGGTATCGAGCACTTCACGAATCTGCACGAACTGATTGCGTGCAACAACCAGATCGCAACGCTCGACCTGAGCGGCATGACCAAGCTCGAAAAGCTCGACGTGTCCGGCTGCGGCAAGCTGCAGAGCCTGAAGCTCGCCGGCTGCAGCGCGCTCACGCAGCTCGACGCCTCGAGCTGCGCGCTCACGACGCTCGACCTCACGGGCTGCAGCGCGCTGAAAACCGTCGCGTGCTCGTATAACGCGCTCACGGCGCTCGACGTGTCCGCCGCAGAGAAGCTGACCACGCTCGAGTGCAGCGCCAACCGCCTGACCGCGCTCGATCTGAGCGGGCACAAGGAGCTCAAGGTGCTCACGTGCAGCCTCAACGCCCTGACGAAGCTCGACCTCACGGGCTGCACCGCGCTCGAATCGCTCGACTGCAGCGACAACGCGCTCGCCGCGCTTGACCTCTCGGGCTGCACCGCCCTCAACGCCACCGCGCAGGGCGACGGCAAGACCGAAAATCCGATCCTCAGCCCGCAGTATCTGCCGGAGCAGACCGGCGCGGTCACGGACGGCGGCAAGTGCACCGTGTACTTCGACGTCATCGTCGGCAAGGATAACCTCGGCAGCATCACGCGCGTGCTCGACGCAAACTATGACAAGCAGACCGGCGAGGCGGAGTTTGCCAAGACGCCGGACTACTTCACCTACAGCTACGACACAGGGCGCAAGGGTCTGCCCGCCATGAGCGTGTACTTTGAGATGCAGAATCTGACGCGCGGCGTTACACTCGACGAGAAAAACTTCCCGGACGAGGCCTTCCGTGCCCTGCTTGCCGAGACCGTTGACGGCAACGGCGACAGCCTGCTCTCGACGCTTGAAATGCGCCGCGTGTCGGAGCTCAACTGCAGCGGTCTCGGCATCGCCGATCTGACCGGCATCGAGCACTTCACGCAGCTCGTGGCGCTCAACTGCGAAAACAACGAGCTCACCGCGCTTGACGTGTCGAAAAACACACACCTGAGCGAGATCTACTGCGGCGGCAACCGGCTCGCCACGCTTGACCTGACCGGCCTGCCCATCAAGGACGCCGAGACCGACACCGGTCACGTGCAGAAGCTCCCCGGCAGCTACACGCTCAGCGGCACGGAAAACGGTGTTGGACTGTTCGACCTCAGCCAGATTGTCGGCAAGGAGCACATCGGCAGCATCACTGAGGTCAAGGGTGCGGCATACGACAAAGAGACCGGCATCGCGCGCTACAGCGCCGCCGTCGAGACCCCCAGCTACACCTACAGCACCGGCAGCAGCGCCGTGTCGCTCACGGTCGAGTTCGCGCTTGATCTGAGCAAGCTGCCCAAGACTCCGTTCGAGGATGTGAAGGCCGGCGCATGGTATTTTGACGCGGTGCTCGAGGCCTTCCGGGACGAGCTTATGGTCGGCATGTCCGAGACGGAGTTCAGCCCCGGTGCCCCCATGACGCGCGCCATGCTTGTGGCTGTGCTGCACCGGCTGGCCGGCAGTCCGAGCGTGAGCGGCAAGATGCCGTTTACGGACGTTGCGTCCGGCACGTGGTACTATGACGCCGTGCTCTGGGCAAGCCAGAACGGTATCGTCGCCGGCATGAGCGAGACGACGTTTGCCCCGCAGGAGAACATCACGCGTGAGCAGATCGTGGCCATCTTCAGCCGCTACACCGCAAAATTTTCACCCGACAAGACGGAGGCAGCCACCGAGTTGACCGGCTTTGCCGACAGTGCCAGCGTGTCTGACTGGGCCCTGGACGACATGAAATGGGCCGTCGCATACAAGGTCATCAACGGCAGTCCGAGCGCCGGAAAACTCTATCTGAATCCGTAGAGCAACGCCACGCGCGCGGAAGTTGCGACCATCCTCATGCAGTACCGCGCGCTGTAACGCGCGCCGATCCAACCGAAAAGGAGTGTCTGCCATGTCCAGAACCAAGTTCATGGGTATCTTCCTTGTGATCCTCGGTGTCATCAGCATCGTCGTCGGCATCGTGCGCGGCGACATGTTCAGCAGCGCCACGATGTGCATCGGCTACCTGCTGCCCATCGTGCTCGGCGCGGTGATGCTGATCGTCGAACATGTCGGCGGCGGCGAGACCAAGCGGGAGACCGGCCGATCCGACGCGGCGCTGGCCGACGACAGGAACAAGAAGAAAAAGCGCAAATAAGCCAAAACGAAAACAGCCGCCATCCCGTGAGGATGGCGGCTGTTGAGTCTGTCAAAAAAGTATTACTTTTTTGACAAAGGGGTTAGCGGCCTGACTGCAGCGCACGCGCCGTCCGCCTTGGGCGGACGGCGCGCACGTTTGCAGGCCGAGAAGTATTTTCTCAGCCGCACATGTCGCCTGAGAAAATGATTGGACTTTCTTTCGCCGCGCCGGCGGCGAAACTCTACGAGGTTTTTGACAAGCTGATTATCGATCGAAGATTGGGCAGAGGCGTGCACGGCCTGAGCGCAAACGCGCACAGCAAAAAATCTGCCGGACATTTCTGTCCGGCAGATTGCATACAGTATATGGGCTTCAGCAGACCTTCGGCTCCGGGAACTTGGAGTGGAAGCTGTGCGCAACATCCCACGCGATGGCATCCTTGATGCCGTCCCACGTGGCGGGCTCGCCGTGGCCGAGCGTCGCCATGGTCAGGCAGGCCTGCTCAGCGTCGGTGAGCGTGGTCTTGGCAGCCTTCGCATTCAGGCGCTTGGCAATGTCCTTGATCTTGATCTTCATGATCAGACGGTACGGCAGCGGCAGACGCTTGAGGTCAAAGCGGCCCTGCAGCGGGAAGACCGCAATGTCGGCGCCGAGGCCGTTCTTCTTGCGGCAGACCTCTGCCGGGTTGACAGCCGGATCCCCCATGCCGACCGAAACAACGCAGCACACGTCATAACGATCCATAGCCTTGTCCAGACCGACGACCTTGCCGGCAAACAGCCAGCCAATATAGGCGATCTTGCGGCAGACCGGGCAAAGGCCGGACTTTTCCGTAAAGAACGGAATATGCAGCGCGGCCGACATGCGCTGGGCATACTCCTCACAGGAACCGGAGAGCGAAGAATAAACAATCGCGTCAATCATCGTGATAAATCCCCTTTCAGTTTGTGGCGGAACCAACTATCCCTTGCTTCCTGTTTTATCATAGTCAAATCCTAAACAAAAGTCAAGGTTCTCTTTACAAATTTGGCATCGATATCCGGTGTTTGGGTAAAAAAGCAGCCCACGCGCGCTGCATTTTCCGGCAGCGAAAAAAAATACGGCCATTTTCCATGCACGCGCCTCTTGCAGATTGCCGTCGGATTCAGTATAATATAGGATGGTTTTATAAACAGATTTTTACCCTGATATGGAAGGCGGTGCAGATCGCACATGGAAGAACGATTCCGCAATCTGGACTATCAAAATTGGAAGCCCGTGCGCACGCTCGGCGGCGACTCCTACGGGACGGTGTATGAGATCGCACGCGACGACGGCTTCGGCATGGTGGATCACGCGGCGCTCAAGGTGCTGTCGATTCCGGCCGCACCGGAGGACTTTGACGCACTGGTCGCCGAGGGGCGCACCCCCGAAGAAGTGACTGCCCTGTTCCACCGTCAGGTGGAGACGATCGCGCGGCAGCTCATGGCGGCCGACGCCATCAGCGATGAGCCGAACCTGCTGCGGTGTGAGGATCATGTCATCCGCGCGCACGCGGACGGCCGCGGCTGGGACATCTACGTGCGCACGGAGCTGCTGCCGTCCCTGCCGGATTATCTGCGCAACCACCCGCACGGCGAGGCGGACATCATCCGGCTCGGCGCAGGACTGTGCAGTGCGCTGGAGACCTGCCATCGCCGCGGCATCGTGCACGGCGACATCAAGCCCCGCAACGTCTTTGTCGGCGGCGGCAACTTCAACGAGCAGGTCACCTACAAGCTGGGCGATTTCGGCATGGCGCAGTTTTCCGCCGTCGATAATACGAATGATTTCATAGCGCCCGAGGTGCTGTGCGGCGCGCCTGTCTCGCCCGCGAGCGACCTTTATTCCGTGGGCATGGTGCTCTACTGGGCGCTCAACGAGCGGCGCATCCCGTTCGTGCCGCTGCCGCCGACGGCGGTGGAGGCCTCCGACCTCGCCATCGCGCGCGAGCAGCGACTGCGCGGCGATCCGCTGCCCGAGCCGCTGCACGGCAGTCAGGCACTGAAAAACATCGTCATGCGCGCCTGCGCCGACGATCCGGCCCAGCGCTACGCCTCCGTGGAGGAATTTCGCGCGGCTCTGCTCGCCGTGGCGCGCCGCGCCGCAGCCGCGCAGCCGCAGCAGCAGCCCGTCCGGCGGGAAGCGCCCGCCCCCGCGCCCGCCGCAGCGGGCACGTTCCCCGGTTCAAAGCCGAAGGCACAGCGCAAGGCCGTGCCGGTCGAGACGGAGGACGCGCAGCCGAAGCGCAGCTCGAAAAAGACCGTCGCCATCATCCTCGGCTCGCTCGTCGTCGTGGCGCTCATTGCGCTGATTCTGATCATGGCGCTGCAGGGCGGCAAGTCCGGCGTCGATTCGGTCACGCTCGATCATGAGACGGCCGAGATCGCCCCGCAGGACACGCTCACACTTACGGCGACCGTGCTCGACGCAAACGGTCAGGAGCTCAAGGATGAGACGCTCACCTGGTCGAGCAGCAACGCCGCCGTCGCCACCGTGAAGGACGGCGTCGTCACCGGCGTGACCGAGGGCAAGGCCAAGATCACCGTCAAAGCCGGCAAACGCTCGGCCGACTGCACCGTCACCGTCACGAACGACGCCATCGAGGTCAAGAGCCTCAAGCTCGATCAGGACAAGGCCGAGATGCAGATCGGCGATTCGCTCACGCTCAAGGCGACCATGCAGCCCGCAAACGCCCCGGATGAGCTTGTCTCCTGGGCCAGCAGCGACCCGAACATCGCCACCGTGAAAAAGGGCATCGTCATCGCGACGAGCGCCGGCTCCGTGACGATCACAGCCTCCGCCGGCAGCTGCACCGCCACGTGCCAGATCACCGTCAAGGCGCCCTCGCGCGTGGACAGCGTCAAGGCCGAGACCGACTCCGCCACGCTCGACCTCAACGGCACAAAAACCGGCACGATCACCTTCCACGTCCGCGGACAGAACCTCGACAGCCTGCAGGACACCGTGAAGGTCTACGCGGCTGACGGCAGCGTCGTCTCGCTCGGCCAGCCGGTGCGCACCGGCAACGGCACGGACGATATCTACTCCGTCACCGCAACGGCCGCCGCAGTCGGCTCCACGTCTGTGATCCTGCAGATCACCGCGGCCGACGGCACAACGCACTCCGCCGCGTGCACCGTCACCGTCAAGGAATCCAAGACGATCCTTGACCTGATCCCCGGCATGAACGGATGACCCCGAAAATCGGAAAAGCGCCCCGAATGCATTGCATTCAGGGCGCTTTTTGCTGCGTTTCTATTCATCCGGATTGAGGATCCCGCGCCGCTGCAGACAGGCAAAGTAGTCGTAGCGGAACGTATCCTGCGAGACATCGATCTGCTCGCGCACCTGCTCGCGCATGGCCAGCACGGCCGGGTTGGTCGAAGCGTCATTGCCGGTGTCATAGGTCTTGCCGTCATACCAGGCATAGTTGCGGAAGTAGACCACGCCGCCGTCCGGGCCGAACATGTCATTGCCGATATAATAGCGCAGGTCGGCGTCCAGCGAGAACAGGTCCACGATCGTCGGCGCGATGTCCATCGTGCTGACATATTTGTCATAGACCTGCGGCGTGATGCCCTCCGTCCAGATCACAAACGGCACGTTCGAGAGCAGGTTGTGATCGGTCTCGCCCTTGATGGCACTGATGAACTCGGCATCGGAAAAATACTTGCAGTAGTGGTCTGTGAACAGCATGAGCACCGTGTCCTCGGCGTGACCGTCGGCCTCCAGCCGCTCACGCAGGCCGCCGATAAAGGCGTCCGTCTCCATGGCCTGCGCCACGGCGCGGGTGTACTCCTCCTTCTGCGCCTCAGTCGTGTACGGCACGGTGCTGTAGTCGATCACCGCGCGGGCACGCGCGAGGTGCGGCGCAGAGATGGTGTCCTGCTCCTCGGTGTACGGCCCGTGGCCGGAATACGTGATGATGAAGCTGAAAAACGGCTCGTCCGAGACGATCCGGTCATACCCGTTGAGCATCTGCGCATCCAGCATATAACTGTCCATATCGAGTACCGAGGCGTCGTTGTACGACTCGTAGCCGAAGTTCAGATGGATCTGTCCGCGGTTATAGATGTTCGGATTGGCCGCATGGAAGGATCGTGCGCAATAGCCCGCATCGCGGAAGCGGTTCGGCAGCGAATACGGCAGCGCATGCTCACTGTAGTACGAATTGCGCACCTGATACTCCGGCGCGATCATGCCGGTATTCGCCGTAAACTCCGAGTTGAACGTTGCCGCCGCGAGGAAGATCGGCGCGTAGTAATTCCGGAAATACACGCCCTCCTGCTCCAGACGGTATAGATTCGGCATATACTCCGGCGTCACGAGCCAGTCGTCGACGGATTCCATCATGATTAGGATCAGGTTCTTGCCCGCAAACGCACCGGTCATCGGCGTGTCGGCCGCCTGCTTCGGGTGGGCGGCATAATATGCGTCCAGCTCCGCGATCCGCTCGGTGTCCGCCGTCGTCTGCGGCCAGATCGTCACGACCGCGCCGCGCACCGTGTACTGGTACAGACCGGAGAACATCAGGCAGCGGTTGGCGTTGGTAAATTCCGCATAGGCATCTGCAAGCGTGTCGTGGCTCTCGGCATCATTCCACGCAAGATACTCATTGTGCTCCATGATGCCGCCCCGGGGCATCTGCGTGGTATGCACGACAAAAATGCCCGCTGCGCATGCAGCGGCCAGCACAGCGGCCGCGATCCCTCCGCGGCGGCCAATGTGCGTCTGCGGCGTGAAGATCACGGCGCAGAGCATCAGCGCGAGACACACGGCGATGCTCAGCCACTGCCCCACCTTGAGGTGAAAATACGCCGCGCTGACAAACCGCGCGCCGTCGCCAGCATAAGCGAGATCGGCAAAGGAAAAGCACGTGCCCGTCAGCTGATAGAGCACGCAGTGCGTGATCGTCAGCAGCGCAAACGGCACGAACGTGACCAGCAGGAAGATGCGCCGCCCCGTCCGCGGCAGCAGCGCAGCGATCGCCGTCATCGTGCCCGACCACAGCAGGGTGAACACCAGCGGCTGCCACGCCCAGAGCGACACGTTGCTCATCGCGCCATAGAACAGGCGCAGGGAAAAATCCAGAAAAAAATACGCCAGAAAAGCCGGCAGCAGGCTTAGCCACAGCGGGGCCGGGCGCAGCCGCCGCGCACGCTTGACCGGCGCAGAAACGGTTGCCATGGAAAACATCCTTTCGGGACAAGCGGATCCTGTCCGCTGAAATATTACAAAAATATTTGATATTATAACCATTGCGCGCCTTCGCGTCAATTTAAATATTTAAAAATCCGGCCAGGAAGATGCGTTTCCGCACATATCCCCTGCAAATGAGCAAAAAACAGCCCGCCTTCCGGCGGGCTGAGACTGTCAAAAAAGTTTTCCTTTTTTGAAAAGGGGGTTGCGGCCTGACTGCAGTGCACGCGCCGTCCGCTCAGGCGAACGCCTCGCAGAAGCGGTGCAGCACTGCGGCAAGCTGTGCGCGCGTGGCCGTGTCCTTCGGCGCGAGGGCATTGCCGCCGACGCCGAAGATCAGCTCCTGCGCGACTGCCCACTGCATCGGTCCGACCGCATACGCGCTGATGCCGCCCTGATCCGCAAAGCCGGACAGATCCGCCGCCTTTGTGACGTCATAGCCCTTATACTTTGCGTACTCATAGAGCATGGTCGCCAGCTGCTCGCGGGTGATCCCGTCATTGGGGCCGAACGCCGCGGCGCTGTAGCCGCTGACGATGCCGTTGGCAGCCGCCCACGTGACCGCGTCCTCACAGTAGCTGCCGGACGCCACGTCCGCAAACGGGCACGCACCGGTAACGTCAGGCTCGTTTTCCATGCTGTAGAGCGTCCTCACGACCATGCCGCGCGTCGCGGCGAGCGCCGGTGCGAAATGGCCGCCGCCTGTGCCGACCATCAGACCCTTGCCAAAGACGAAGGCCACGTCATCATAGTACCAGCTGCCCGCAGCCACATCGTCAAACGGCAGCTCGGGCGCAGACTCTGCAAAGAAGCCGACCACACCGTCCTGCGCGCGCCAGGTCAGCAGGTCATTGCCGGTATAATAGTCCTTGTGCACGAAGCCGCGCTCCTGCAGCGTCTCGAGGTAGGCATCGACCTCCGTGACGGTATCCGCCATTCGGGCGGCGTTGTCATTGAGCAGCTGCGCGAACGCTTCGCTGCCGAGCTCGGCCTTCGTCTTGCCGGAGACGTTTTTGAGCATGGCGCTGTCGTTGGCGTTGACGCCGACAGCCACGGCGGGCACGTTGACGGTATCGCCCTGCTGCTGCAGCGCCTCGCTGTTGAAGTAGCAGTTGTAGTCCACGGCGATGCCCGCAGAGCGGCCGTTGAGCGCGCCGACATCCGTCGTGGTCTTGTGCGAGACGACATTGCCCGCTGCATAGCAGTTGATGTGCACGCCGCCCGCCTGACCGACGAGCCCGCCGATATGTACCTTGTTGTTGTTCGTAGAGTTGCCGGTCACGCTGCCGAGCGCGTAGCAGTTGACCGTCGTGGCGCGGTTGTCCATGCCGTACAGGCCGCCGGCATAGACGTGGTTGGTGTCCGTAGCGGCGGTGATGTCGACATCCGTCCAGCTGTTGGTCACGGCGCCGCGCAGCACACTGGCGGCCAGACCGCCCGCGCGGGCAAAGCTCTCGGAAGTGGTCACGTTCATGACGCCGGTGACGGAGCAGTTGTCGATATAAATACCGTTTTGTGCACTGCCGACCAGACCGCCGGTGAAGGTCTCGTAGCGGGTGGAAACGTAGATGCCAATATCCTCAAGATGGATGTTCTTGAGCGTGACCATGCGCTGATCCGTCGGCAGGTCGTTCGTGGACAGTTCACCCGCCGTCAGGCCGAAGAGACCGGAAGCCATCTGGTCGGCGGGCGCGTCCTCGCTGCCGATGCGCAGACCGGAGATCGTGTGATCGCCGCCGTCATAGTTGCCGCGGAACGGGTAGGCGGCGATGGCCGTCTTTTTGCCGTTGACCTCGCCGTTGAGCGCCCAGCCGATGGGCAGCCACTCGCCGCTGAGGGCGATGTCCTCCGTCTGGAGGAAGTAAGCGCCGCACCAGTCGACGTCCGCATTGATGGACTCTGCCAGATACCGCAGCTGCGCCTCGGTCGCGATGCAGTATGGGTCGGCCTGCGTACCGCTGCCGCCGGCAAACTTCGTCGGGTCGGCCGCATCGTAGGTGGAAAAGTCGCCGTAGGTCGCCTTGTACTCGGCCTTCGCAAGCGCTGCATCGTAGGCAGCGCCGCTGCTCTCACCGGAGACGACAGCCGTCTCGGTGATCTCGCCGTCCGCGACCGTGATTTTCACGACCGTGGTCTTGTCGGCGTCGCGGCCGTACCAGACGCCGTCGAGGAGCTTGAGCTCCGGCTTCGTCACTTTTTCACACGCGGGCTGCACATAGGTCACGGAAGCCGCATCCGCACCGGGAACGACAAGCTTCCGGTCCGCGTCGTAGGTCCAGGTCCTAAGAGCGTCCGCCGTCAGGCCATAGACCGTGATATCTGCCGGGAAGGCGGCGAAGTTTGCGTTGAGCGCCGCGGCGATGGCTGCGTAGCCCGCCGCGTCATAGCCGGTCATGCGGTCGACAAGGCCGCCGGTATATTGGTCGCCCTCGTCGTTGACGCCGGAGGAGACCTTTGTGCCGATGGACTCGACAGGCCTGACGAGCTGCGGGGTGCTGGTGTCCTTACCGATGAGCATGGTGCTGTCGAGGTCGTACCAGCAGAGATAGGTCTTGCCGATGCCGGTGACCCAGCCGGAGGCCATGCCGACATAGGTGGAATACTCCTTGGTCGTGGTGTCGCCCGAGCCGTAACAATTGACGACCGTTCCGGCATTGCACGCCACGAGCGCGCTGACGACGGCCATGCCCTCGTTGCCGTTTTCGCGGCTGCCGCTGCCGTAGACGCTGCAGACGGCGTAGCTGTTGGCCACGAGGCCGCGGTTGTTCAGGCCGACGAGCCCGCCGACCTCGGCGAGGTCACCGCTCAGGACCGTGCAGGACAGATCCGCAAAGGAAGCGCTGTTGATGACCGCGCCCTTATACTGCATGCCCACAATGCCGCCGACAAACTGGTTGCCCTTCGCGGACGTGTGGGAGATGACGCCGGAGACCGAGCAGCCGTCCACGACAGCGCCGGTAAAGACATTCGACTCGCCGCTGCCGTTGAGGTAGCCCGCGATGCCGCCGACATAGGCCGTGGCCTCATAACTGGTGTAAAACGCGACGTTCCTGAGCGCGACATCGCGCACGACGGCCGTTTTCTCCAGCACGCCGAACAGGCCGATGAAGAGATTATCGCCATCCAGCGCGAGCGGCGCCGATGCTGAGCCGACCGTCAGACCGGAAATCGTGTGGCCCCGGCCGTCAAACGTGCCGGCAAAGGCCCAGTCGCTGCCGCCGATGGGTGTCCACGCCGCGTCAGAGACGTCGATATCCGCATCGAGCGCGACATACTTGTCCGCGTAGTTGATCTTGTTGTTGAGCGAACCGGCAAACGCGCGCAGCTGATCCGCCGTGCGGATGAGATAAGGACTGGCCTGCGTGCCGTCGCCGGATGCGAAGATGCCCGTGTCGACCTCGCCGCTGACCCAGACGTCGCCGGTCGGCAGGACGCGGTCGCCGTCAAGCTGCCACTCGCGCAGCGCCACGCCGGTGATGCCGTAGGCTGCGAGGACTGCGTTGATCTCCGGAATATTGCCGCTGAGCATGCCGGCAAACGCAGCCGCGGCCATGTCGGCCTTTGTCATGGCGACGGAGGTCATGGCCATATCCACGGTCTTGAGCGTCGACGAGAAGCCGCGGTCGACCGTGGGCTCGACGGTCTTGGTCTCTTTGAGCGTATCGCCGTCATAGGTCTCGACCTTCAGCACGGCGTCGCCGGCAAAGTAGTTGCCGATACGGAACGCCCCCTGCTCGGGATAAACCGTGTAGCTGCCGCTGCTGTCCTTGGACATGCCGCTCGAGGTGACTTCACCGGCGAGCGCGCCGACCCACGTGTGCTTCGTGCCGCCGTTGCCGACCGTCACATCGCCGACGGCATAGGTGTTGTACTGCTTGGCCGCCGACATGCCGACGATGCCGCCGGCCTGACCGCCGAAGTTTGTGCTCATCGGGGAGCTGGCATAGGCCGTGCCGAAGGCTGCGCAGTTGGCGAGCACGGCATAGTTGCCGGTGTGACCCGTAATGCCGCCGGCATAGGCCGACTTCGTCCCGCCGAACGACTCAGCGCGCAGCGCGGCGTCCGTCCAGCAGTTGGTGATGCAGACGCCGATCTGGCTGCGGCCGACGAGACCGGCCGCCCAGACCATGCCGTTCCGACCGGTAACGTTCACCGAGCCGGTCGCCGAGCAGCTGTCGATGCGCACACCGATGGAGTCATGGCTGCGGCCGCCGCTGTCTTTGGCTGCGGCGTTGACCGTGTCACCGGCCAGAATACCGGCGCGGCACTGGACGGAGTCCGCGGTGCCGGTCAGGTCAATGTCCGCGTCCGTCAGGTTCAGATTTTTCACAACAGCCGTATTGCCGAGCGTGGAAAACAGGCCGACATTGGTCTCGCTCGCAGCGTCCGCCACCCGGATCTTCAGTCCGGAGACGGTGTGACCGCGGCCGTCGAACGTACCGGCAAAGAGCTTGTCGAGGCAGGTATCGCTCTTGGCCTCTGCGCCGATGGGATTCCAGTTGTCGACGCCGGAGAGGTCAATGTCCGCGCCGAGCGCCACATACTGACCGGCGTAGGTATTGCCCGCATCGACCAGCGCCGCAAACGCCTGCAGCTGCGCGGCACTGGAGATCACATAGGGATCCTCCTCCGTGCCGCTGCCGGAGAGCTGTGTGGACGCCTTCGCCAGCGCATCGTCCACCGCCGCAAGGATGCCGTCACTACTCAGAGTCGCGCCAGAGACGGCGTCCACGCCGTCCGTGCCGTTGGCGGCGAGAATGCTGTCAAACAGCTTGACCGCCTCCGCCCAGTATTTCGGCGTCTCTTTGTTGGAAATGTTTTCGATCTGTGTGATCTTACCGTCCGCGATCGTCACGGACAGCGTAATATCCCCGTTGCGCCCCGTGCCCGTACCGGTGTACGTGCCGTCGACGCTCGAGGCATCCGCCTTTGCCGCCTGTGCGGGCAGCGCCAGCAGAGAGAATACCATGGCAAAGCAGAGCAGCAAGCTCAGCAGCTTCGGCATGGATCGGGTTGCAGTTTGCTTCATGTTCGTTCAAACACCTTTCCTTTCATGTGAAGATCCCCGGTCGTCTTGCCGCGCGGATGGCACGGATTTTCCACGTTAGTTAGATGCATCTAATCCTTCGGCAAAGAAAAAAGACATACCGTCGGCTTGATCTGACGCTGCATCCCAAAAATGTGCAATCAGGTTAGGCTTGTCTAACTCGCGGCTCAAAAAAACGCGCCGCTGCGCAGCACCTGCACGGCCGGGACACCGTGCGATGTGAAAATTATACCGGGACTGAGCCGTGCTGTCAAGATGCAGTGTCCGGATCGCAGAATTTTTTTCTGCCGCCCGGTAGGCCGCGTTGACAGACGGGGCGCAAATCCTTTATAATTGCGCAAACATCAGGGAGGTACGCATATGGCCACTTCGGAAGAATATCTCACCTTCGTCTGCGAACAGATCGCGCGCTTCGGCGCCGTGCGATACCGGAAAATGTTCGGCGACGCAATGGTCTATCTTGACGACAAGCCGATCCTGCTCGTGTGCGACAATACGGTTTTTGTCAAGTGCCTGCCGGAAACGGCGGCGCTGCTCTCTGACGCCGGGACGGGCACGCCTTATGACGGCGCGCGGCCGCACTACATGCTCGACATCGACAACGCCGCGCTGCTCGACGTGCTCATCCCCGTGCTCGCAGCGTGCACCCCGCTGCCAAAGCCGAGAAAGAAAAAGGTCAAAACCTGACCCAATGCCGCGCAAATGCGCGGCATCGCTCTTGTGAAAACCGGGGCATCCCAGCGGATGCCCCGGTCTTTCCATGCGTTTGGATTCAGTTTTCCCAGCGGATCTGCTGCGTGTCCGCGAGCGGATACGCCGTGAGCCGCGCGCTGTCGAGGTCGGCTGCGTGGAGCTTCACGCCGGTGATCTGGCGGTTGTCGTAGGTCGTGTAGTAATAAATGCCCTGATCCGCGTTGCAGCAGCTGGAATAGAGCGTGATCTCAAACTGACCGTCGTCCAGCTCACAGCAGCCGCGCTGCTGCTCCACGCTCGTGAGGATGTGGAAAAACTGGCTGACGTTGGCGTCCTCGGTCCGCTCCGAACGGGCGTTGGCGCGCACGAACGCCGCGCGCACAAAGCGCGAGGGCGACGACAGGTCGCCCGGCAGACCGAGCGCACCCATGCCGCGGCTGTCGAGCGTGACCGGCACGCCGCAGAAATCTGCCGGCGGCTGACTGGCGCTCAGGCGGGTATAATTGCGCAGCGCAGCCATCTGCTGCGGGAACGGCGGGTTGTTCGTCAGCACGCCGGCAGGGTCGTCGTAAACGTGCAGGCCATCCGCCGTGGACTCGACCGCGATGCAGCCGCTGCGGTCGGCAACGAGCCAGTGCAGCTGCGCACACGGCAGCTCGGGAGCAAAGGGCGTGCCGTCGATGACCACACGCGCGAGCGCACTGCGCGCCTCGGCGACGTTGGCGCACGTGCCGAGCAGCCACGGGATGAGCGCATACTGCGCGACTGAAGCCACGCCCCGCGTCACCGGCGGATACACCGCGTTGCCGACAAAGTTCAGCCCCGCGATGCACAGTCCCTTTTCGTTGACCGCGTCATAATAAAGCGGATAGTCATCCTGAATATGCGCCATGCCGATCATGGCATGATGCCGGTCGAGCGCGCCGCTGTGCAGGCGGATGGGATAGTTGCGCGGCATGATCGTCACGTGCTCGCCGTAGGAAAATTCGTAGTCAAGGTTGCGGCCGAAATAAAAATCGCCGTTGCAGTAAGTCGCTGCGGTACACATGGTGCAAGACCTCCCTCATTCATTCACCCAGTTAGTATATCCGCCGTACCGGTGCGAATGTTGAAGATTTTGAAAAGAACCTGTGTCCAGTCTGTGTCTTTTATGTGCCTGACACTGCCGCGAAAAAAGCCGGCAGCATTTCTTTGCTGCCGGCGAATCTTAATAAGGATTTGATTGTGAACTTCACCACAGCGCCATTTCATGCGCAAAAATAATTACTGTAAAGGCCGCTGCCGCTATCCATGATAAAACACACTGCATAACACTAAGCAAGTGCTTAGAATCAGTAATCAGCAATATAAAATACCAGATAACAACGATCTCACCAAACCATGAATAATCAAGGCAAATGCTCATGATTATAAACTCACCCAAGATTACGACCCACGCCGCCATCTGCACCGCCAAAAGCACGCGTTGACTGCGCCGCCGGAAAGCATACTTCACATCCGCTATGGTTTGTCTGGCGTCGCTCGCGATCCAATGCAGACATTTCCGAATCGTCTGCTTCATCTTGCGCTTCCCAAACTCGGGAAGGCAGAACAATAATTCCGGGCTTCCGGCCCGTATCTCGGGCCGGAAGCTTTTTTGCGTAAAAATATGATTTTTTCACACAGGGGATACTTGACAACTACCCCCTGTATTGTGTTACTTTATAAGTTCAGAACAAGTTAGGAGGTCAGAAATGACGAAATACAAGAAAGTCACACCTGAAATTGCCGCGCAGCTTCAGGCCATCGTGGGCGCGAAGCGCTTTTTCGCAGGCGATGCGGTGAAAGACGACTTCAGCCACGACGAAATGCCCATCTACGGCAAGTATTATCCCGAGGTGGTCTGTGAGGCCGAGAGCACTGAGGAAGTGTCCGCGATTTTGCGTGTGTGCTACGAAAATGACATCCCCGTCACGCCGCGCGGTGCGGGCACGGGCCTCGTCGGCGGGTGCGTGCCGCTGTGCGGCGGCGTGGTGCTGTGCACGACGCGCATGAACAAGATCCTCTCCTACGATATGAACAACCTCGTCGTGCACATCCAGCCCGGCGTGCTGCTGTGCGATCTTGCGGCCGACGCGCTCACGCGCGGCCTGATGTACCCGCCCGATCCGGGCGAGAAGACCGCGACCGTGGGCGGCAACGTGTCCACGAACGCGGGCGGCATGCGCGCCGTGAAGTACGGCGTGACGCGCGACTATGTGCTGGCCATGACCGTGGTGCTGCCCGACGGCAGAGTCATGGAGCTCGGCAAGACCGTGTGCAAGACCAGCTCCGGCTACAGCCTGCTGCACCTGATGATCGGCTCTGAGGGCACGCTCGGCGTCATCACGGAGCTGACGCTCAAGCTCATCCCCAAGCCGGAAATGAACGTGAGCCTCATTCTCCCGTTTGCCGATGTGGAGACCGCCATCGCCTCCGTACCGCAGATCAAGCTGGCCAACCTCGACCCGCAGTCGATCGAGTTCATGGAGCGCGACATCGTCGATTCCTCGGCGGCGTTCACCGGCAACACCATCTTCCCCACGGTCGTGGACGGCAAAGAGGCCGGTGCATACATCCTCGTCACCCTCGTCGGTGACAGCGAGGCCGAACTGACCGCGAAGATGGACCGCCTCGGCGCGCTTGCCGAGCAGCGCGGTGCGTACGACACGCTCGTCGTCTGGACCGACGGCCTGAAAAAGGACGTCTGGGCCGCGCGCAGCGCGTTCCTGACCGTCATCGAGGCGGACACGAAGCTGCTCGACGAGATGGACGTCGTCGTGCCGGTCGACCGCATCGCGGAGTTTCTCGTCTACACCCGCGCCACCGGCAAGGCGGAGGGCATCACCATCCGCAGCTTCGGCCACGCGGGCGACGGCAACCTGCACATCTACTGCTGCGCCAACGACATGGAGCTCGACGAGTTCAAGCGCCGCAGCAAGGCCGTCATGGACAAATGCTATGCCAAGTGCATCGAGTTCGGCGGGCAGGTCTCCGGTGAACACGCCATTGGCCACGCAAAGAAGCAGTACCTGGTGGAGTCCGCCGGCGAGACGGCGTTCGGGCTCATGCAGGCGATCAAGCAGGTGTTTGACCCCAAGGGCATCCTCAACCCCGGCAAGGTCTGCACCAACGTCGAGGAGGGCTGAAGCATGCTGAATATTCTTGTTTGCGTCAAGCAGGTGCCCGACATTAACCTCGTGAAGATGGACCCCGTCACGGGCAGCCTGATCCGTGCGGGCGTTCCGGCGATCCTCAATCCGCTGGACGCCAACGCGCTCGAGGCGGCCGTGCGCGTCAAGGAGGCGCACGGCGGCACGGTCACCGTCATCACGATGGGGCCGGACATGGCCAAGGAGGCGCTGCGCGAGTGCCTCGCCGCGGGCGCGGACCGCGCCGTGCTGCTGTCCGACCGCGCGTTTGCCAACGCCGATACCCTCGCCACGAGCTACGTCATCGCGAGCGCGGCAAAGCAGCTCGGCGATTTTGACCTCATCTTCTGCGGCAAGGAGTCGCTCGACGGCGCGACCGGGCAGATGGGCTCGCAGCTGGCCGAGCGCTTCGGTGCCAGCCAGATCTCCTCGACGGCGAAGATCGTCGAGGTGGACACGGCCGCGCACACCATCACGGCCGAGCGCGACCTCGAGCGCGGCACGGAGGTGCTGCGCGCCAAGTATCCCTGCCTGCTCACGGTCGAGAAGGCGAACTTCCGCCCCCGCATCCCGAACCTGAAGCGCTGGAAGGCCTCGCGCACCGCGGATATCGCGGTCTACAGCGCGGCCACCATCCCGGGGCTCGACCCCGCGCAGATCGGCGACCCCGGCTCCCCCACGAAGGTGCCGCGCACCTATCCGCCGGAAGTCGGTGCGAAGGGCAGCATGATCGACGAAGGCAGCACGGAAAAGAACGTGGATCGGCTCTTCGGCCTGATCGCGGACGTGCTTTGAGGAGGTGCAGGCAGTGAATAAAACAGATTATAAAGATATGTGGGTCTTCATCGAGCGCGACGGCGACAGCGTGCTGCCGGTCTCGCTCGAGCTGTGCTCGGAAACGCGCAGGCTCTGCGACGCGAGCGGCGAGAAACTCGTCGCGGTCATCGTCGGCAGCATCTCGGACGGCGAGCTGCAGCGCGTGCTCGACTGCGGCGTGGACAAAATCATCCACGTGACCGGCACGGGCTATGACTACTTTAATAACGATGCGTACACCAACCTCTTCACCGTCCTGTGCCGGAAATACCGGCCCACGGCGGTCATGGTCGGCGGCACGATCAACGGACGCGATTTTGCGCCGCGCTTCGCCGCGCGTCTCGGCACCGGCTGCACCTCGGACGCGACCGAGCTCGTCTGGGATCCCGGGACGACGGACATCGAGTTCGTTGAGCCCGCCGTCGGCGGCAAGATGATGGCCGTCATCACCGTGCCGGTCGCGCGCCCGCAGGTCGGCACCATCCGTCCGGGCACGTTCAAGTGCGTCCCCTGCGGCGCACGTGCGCACGAGGTGATCGAGGAGCACATCGACTTCCCGGTCGCGGACATCCGCACCGAAATCCTTGACTTCCGCGCTGACGATCTCGACGAGAGCCTGAACATTGCGGACGCGGACGTGATCGTCTGCGTCGGCAACGCGATCAAGGGGGCAGATGCCCTGCCGCGCTATCGCCGCCTGGCCGAGCGCCTCGGCGGCAAGCTTGCCTGCACGCGCCCGGTGTTCGACCGCGGCGTGCTGCCGTTCAAGCTCGTCATCGGGCAATCCGGCGCCGTGGTCAAGCCGAAGCTGCTGCTGTCGTTCGGTGTGTCGGGCGCGGTCAATCACGTCACGGGCTTCTCGGATGCAGACGTGGTCGTCGCCGTGAACACCGATCCCGAGGCGGCAATCTTCAACTACTGCACCTACGGCATCGTCGGCGACATGGACGAGGTCTGCGAGGCCATGCTCGCAAAGCTCGGCGCGTGAGCCGGAACGAACATGCAAAAAAGCACCCGAAAGGGTGCTTTTTTGCGTGCTGCGGCGCTGGGGCATGCAGGATGACGTAGATAAAATGCGGGCGGTGCTGATGCACCGCCCGCGCCATCGTTCTAAATACACCGCTATTCGTCCACGTCGCACTTATAAATTCTCAGGATTGATGTCTCTTCATCTTTGCCGTTCGGCGTACATGAAATCCTCCACACATCATTCATGAATCGGTATCCGGCGCATTTGTTTGCGGTACAGTTGCGTCCTGCGCGGCGTCTGCGGCATTTTCACCGCCGTCCTGAAGAACCCACTGAATCGTATAGTTTCTCCCGGTCGCGTCTCCAAGTGTGGTAAAATAGTTCTCAACCAGCGACTTGGCGCGCTGCTGTGCCTCCCGCATCAGTGTCTGGTCATTCGCCGCTGTCTCCGCCATATCCTGCTGCGCCTGCTGCATTGCGGCAGTCATATCCTCCACACGTACGGGAGCAGAGCTGCCATCGATAATATACTGACCCAGCGAGTCCGAATCCACGGTACAACTCAAGACCTTAGCCGCCGGAATCGTGACCGTATAATGATCTCCCTCGCCCTCTATCTGCACTTGCGAAGCGTCGATCCCCAACTTCACAATGCCGTCATACTCAATCCAAAATCGTCTGTCTTTCTGCCACCACAAAATACCCTGTACTTTTTCCTTATTGAACTTTGCAACATTGTGATAATAGCAGTCCATCGCAGACAGCTCACAAATCGCTCGCACCTGGTCCTGGCTCGGCGTCTGCTTTCTGCACGCCGCCAAAGGCAGGAGCATCAGCACCGCAGCGCAGACTGAAAGGATCTTTTTCATCATATCAGCTCTCTCCCTCATGGTTCACGACCAGATTATATTCGCTGCCGTACTGCATAAAAAGCGGCTCTGTCAGCGCTCTGACCACTTCCTCCGCGTTTGTCTGCGCCAGTTCCAGAAGCTGTGCATCCTCCGCAACTTCCGCCCGTACATCTGCCTCGCAGGCCGCATAGGCCGTCTGTAGTGTATCTGGATTATTGGCCTTTTTATTTACGAAGATATAATCTAACGACCCCGCGTCCACCTCGACGCCAGTGATATAGGCCGGCGGGAGCGTGATATAAACAGTTTTCACCACATCGGTGTCCTCCACCTCGACCTTCAGCTTTTCAAAATTGATCCCAGTCTTGACATTTGCTTTATAAGAGACATAGTAATCAATCTTATCCGGAGATTTCGGATTATGTACTTCTGCAATGCCGTTATAGACAGCCGAGCGAGTCGAAAGGTCGCTCTTGAGTATAATGCTCTTCAAGTAGGATGCCGTATAGACCGTCTGCTGCTTGGATCGCTGCGTAAAATACAAAAACACACAAGCCGCCACAATAACCGCCAATGCCAAAACACACAAAATTGCTATTTTTCGTGGGGTACGTATTTTTTCCTTCACTTCTTGCATAGTGCTCGCTCCTCTTTTGAAAATTGGGCATTCGTCATAAAGGGCCATGTTTTTTTCGCGAATCGCTCACAATGTAGTACAATCTGTCACTTGATTATACCATGGGCTGTCATTAATGCAAGGCAAATCCAATTATTCTGCAACAAAAATGAAGAGCAGGAGCTGCAAAAAAGCCCCGGCGTCGATCTTCAAAAGATCGACGCCGGGGCTTTTAACCGGATTTTCCGAAAACGCAAAGTCATATAGCTAATCTACATTAAAAAAGAGCCAGTACCGTACAGTTTCCGCCTTGCGGCGAAAACAGTACGGTGCTGGCTTCCGACGTTGTGGTGCCGGTGGCCGGACTCGAACCGGCACGCCTTGCGGCACTTGATTTTGAGTCAAGCACGTCTACCAATTCCATCACACCGGCAAATTCGGCTGTTTGATTATACAACAGCCGGGCGCATATTTCAAGTGCAAATCTCGCGCGGCGGCACGAACCGCAGCCGCTCCGGCGGCTGCTCGGCAAACGAGCACACGGCGGCCATACAGCCGGGAATGCCGTCATACACGCGGCAGAGCGCCCCCGCCTCCGGCGGGACAAGCACCCCGTCCGCGCGCCGGAACGGGATCGTGCGCAGGTCGCCCGCGCCCGTGAGCTTGAACCAGCTCTCGCGCAGCGTCCAGAGCTCGAACGGCTGCAGGTCGCCGCAGTCCGCCTGCGCGAGCCGCCGCGCCATGGCCGGGTGCAGCAGGCGCACCTGCTCCACATCCGCGCCCACCGGCGCAGCCGACACGGCCACGAGCGCCGCCGTGCGCGTGTGGCTGACGGAAAAGTGCAGCTGCGGGCACGCCGGGAAATACGGCTTGCCGCCGGGCAGCTCCGCCGTCTCCGGCAGGGCGATGCCCCAGACCGCGCGCACCGCATATGCCAGCAGCGACACGCCCCATGCGCTGCCGTGCGCCTTCGAGCGCGCCGGGAACGCCGGCTGCGCGTCCGTGATCTGCGTCCAGAAAAGCTCCATATGACCCACCTCGTTTCCTGTGTCACAGAATAACACGATTCGTAATTTTTTGCTACCACAATTGTAAATAGTGTGATATACTGAAATGAATATGTCTGCAGATCTCTGCTTTCCCGGAAAGCAGACGCCACAAACCGCAAAGGCGTCCCACACACCGCCTTTGGAAAGGAACATGGATACATGAAGAAAATTCTTGTACTTGAGGACGAGCCCAGCATCCGCAGCTTCGTCGTCATCAACCTGCGCCGGTCCGGTTACGAACCCATCGAGGCGGCCACAGGTGAGCAGGCGCTCGAAAAACTCAAGCAGAATCCGGACACGCTCGTCGCCCTGCTCGACGTGATGCTGCCGGACATCGACGGCTTTGAGGTCTGCCGCCGCATCCGCGCGACCGGCTCGAAGATGGGCATCCTCATGCTCAGCGCCAAGAGCCAGGAGATGGACAAGATCACCGGTCTCATGACCGGCGCGGACGACTATGTCACCAAGCCCTTCTCCCCGGCTGAGCTGCTTGCGCGCGTGGACGCGCTCTACCGCCGCATCGGCGGCAGCGAGAACACCGAGGACGTGCTCTCGAGCGGACCGTTCGTGCTGCACCTGCGCTCGCGCACGCTCGATAAAAACAGCGACCACATCCGTCTGACGCAGACGGAGTTTGCGATCATGAAGCTGTTCATGGAAAATCCCGGCCGCGCACTCTCGCGTGAGGAGATCCTGCACGCCGTCTGGGGCGCGGACTACAACGGCGAGGTCAAGATCGTCGACGTGAACATCCGCCGTCTGCGCATCAAGATCGAGGACGACGCGACCGAACCCGAATACATCACCACCGTCTGGGGCTACGGCTACAAGTGGGGCTACTGAGACCATGCAGGACCTCACCCCCACCCCGGCAGCCGAACCCAAGGCAAAGACGCTGTATGCCTTTTTCCGCGACCTGTTTTCGCGCATGGCCATCGGTCAGTGCGTGCACGCGGCGCTGTGCGTCGCCGTGGGCGCCGCCATCGGGCTGAGCACCGGCCGCACCAGCACCGCGCTCGGCATCGTGCTGGGCGTGCTCGCGGCGGCCATCGGCGCCACGATCTGCGCGCTGTGGTTTCGCCGGCGCGTGTCGCGCCCGGTCGAGCAGATCACCGAGGTCACACGCGCGATCGCCGGCGGGCGCTACGGCACGGAGCTGCCGGTGCAGCGCGACGATGAGCTCGGCCGCCTTGCGATCGCCATCAACGAGCTGTCACAGGAGATCAGCCGCAGTGAAAAGATGCAGTCGGAGTTCATCTCGTCCATCTCGCATGAGCTGCGCACACCCCTGACCGCCATCACCGGCTGGAGCGAGACACTCATGTTCGACACCGCCATTCAGGGCGACTCCCGCCGCGGCATCGCCATCATTGCCAAGGAGGCCGCGCGCCTGACGAGCCTTGTCGAGGAGCTGCTGGAGTTCACCCGTATCCAGGACGGGCGCTTCAACCTCAACATGGAGCTGCTCGACATCGAGAGCGAGCTTGAGGACACCATCTTCACCTATCAGGAGCTGCTGCGTCAGGACGGGATGCAGCTCATCTACAACCCGCCCGAGGAGGAGATCCCGCTCGTGCCCGGCGATCCGGAGCGCCTCAAGCAGGTCTTTCTCAACATTCTCGACAACGCGGCAAAATACGCCTGCGACGGCAAAACGATCGAAGTGTCCGTTTTTTCGGACAGTGAAGCTGCTACCATACAGTTTAGAGACCATGGCTCCGGCATCCCGGACAGCGAGCTGCCGCACGTGAAGGAGAAGTTCTTCAAGGGCGAAAAACACAAGGCGCGCGGCAGCGGCATCGGTCTTGCCGTGTGCGATGAGATCGTCACTCGCTCCGGCGGCACGCTGACGATCGGCAATGCCCCCGGCGGCGGCACGCTCGTTTCGGTGCGGCTGCCGTTTGCTGCCGAGAGCAGCACCTGATCCCGTTATTCATTTTAACCGAGGTAACCATATGAGCAAAACCAGATCCGCAAAACCCGACACCAATGTCTCCTTCCGCACGTCCATCGGCGGGCAAGCCCTCATCGAGGGCATTCTCATGCGCGGCCCGGAAAAGCAGGCCATCGTCTGCCGCACCGAGGACGGGCTGGTCGAAAAGGTCGACGAGCTGCACCTTGTCAAGGAAAAGCACCCGATCCTCGGCTGGCCGCTCATCCGCGGCGTGGTCGTGTTTCTTGACTCGATGGTCAAGGGCATGCAGGCGCTGACGTATTCCGCCGACCTCCTGCCCGAGGACGAGCAGGAGGAGCCCGGCAAGATCGATCTCTGGATCGAGCGGCATTTCGGCGAGGAAAAGGGCAAGAACATCATCATCGGCACGGCCGTGGTGCTCGGCATCGCGCTGTCGATCCTGCTGTTCATCCTGCTGCCGACGCTGCTCGCCGGCCTGACCAAGAGCTTTATCCAGAGCCCCGTCGTGCGCAACCTCTTTGAGGGACTGCTGCGCATCGTCATCTTCCTGCTGTATCTGTGGGCCGTGTCACACATGAAGGACGTCGAGCGTATGTTCGCCTACCACGGCGCGGAGCATAAGACCATCTTCTGCTATGAAAAGGACCTGCCGCTGACGGTCGAGAACGTGCGGCCGCAGTCGCGCTTTCACCCCCGCTGCGGCACGAGCTTTCTGTTCGTCGTCGTCATCATCAGCATTCTCGTGTTCTCACTCGTGAGTCTGCGCGTCGGCCTGTGGGACAATCCGTGGGTGCGCATCGGTCTGCGGCTGCTGCTGCTGCCGGTCGTCGTGTCCATCAGCTATGAGATCAACCGCTGGGTCGGCCGGCACGACAATCTCTGCTCGCGCATTTTGTCCGCACCGGGCAAGTGGCTGCAGCGTCTGACCACCAATGAGCCGGATGACAGCATGATCGAGTGCGCCATCCGCGCGCTGGAGCTCGTCATCCCGGAGCAGAAGGGCAGCGACACCTGGTAATCGTCAACAAAAGGACTGGAAATAGAGAGATGCCAAAGACCTACAACGATCTGTATCTGGCCACGCGCACGGCGCTCAAGAGCGCCGGTGTGGAGGCCTACGCGCTCGAGGCGCGGCTGCTGGTGGCGTATGCCGTCGGCAAGACGAAGGAGGAGTTCGTGCGCGACCTGCGCCTGTACACCTCCGATGAAAACGAACAGAAGATCCGGGCGCTGCTGCAGCGGCGCATCGCCGGAGAGCCGCTGGCCTACCTGATCGGCGAGTGGGAGTTTCACGGCCTGCCGATCACGGTCACGCCCGACGTGCTCATCCCGCGCATGGACACCGAGGTGCTCGTGGACGCGGCGCTTCAGGTACTCGTCGGGCGGAAGATGAACGCCCGCATTCTCGATCTCTGCTCCGGCAGCGGCTGCATCGGCTGCGCGCTGGCGCATGAGCTGCCGGCCGCGCGCGTCGTCATGGTGGACATCAGCGACGCGGCGCTCGCCGTGAGCAAGGAAAACCTCCGCCGCAACCGCCAGAACCGCACGATCTGCCTCAAGGCGGACGCGCTCGAAAAGCCGCCGATGAGCATCGGCACATTCGACATCATCGTATCCAACCCCCCCTATGTCGCAAGCATGGACATCCTCACGCTCGACAGCTCCGTGCGCGACTATGAGCCGCTCGGCGCGCTCGACGGCGGTGAGGACGGGCTGATGTTCTACCGCGCCATCGTGCAGCACTGGACGCAGATCCTTCGTCCCGGCGGCTGGCTCATGTTCGAGGTCGGCGAGGATCAGGCAGACGCTGTCATGGCGCTGATGAAAGACGCAAAATACACCGATGTGACCGCCCTCGAGGACACCGCCGGCATCCGGCGCGTCGTCGTCGGCCGCATCTGATACTTAGAGGTGAAAGACTATGGCTGAAAAGAAAAAATCCGCACCCGTTTCCTCCGGCCCCGTCAAGCCGGAGGATAAGAAGAAAGCACTCGAGACCGCCCTCGCCCAGATCGAAAAGAACTTCGGCAAGGGCGCCATCATGCGCCTCGGCGACGACATCCCCGTGAACGTGGAGGCCATCTCCACCGGGTCGCTGTCGCTCGACCTCGCGCTCGGCATCGGCGGCGTGCCCCGCGGCCGCATCGTCGAGATCTACGGCCCCGAGTCGTCCGGTAAGACGACGCTCGCGCTGCACATCCTCGCAAGCGCCCAGAAGACCGGCGGCGAGGTCGCGTTCATCGACGTGGAGCACGCGCTCGAGCCCGCGTATGCCCGTGCCCTCGGCGTGGACATCGACAGCCTCCTCATCTCCCAGCCGGACACCGGCGAGCAGGCGCTTGAGATCACGGAGCAGCTCGTGCGCTCCGGCGCGCTTGACGTCGTGGTCGTTGACTCCGTGGCGGCGCTGCTGCCGCGCAGCGAGCTCGAGGGTGAGATGGGCGAGTCGTCCGTCGGCGTGATCGCGCGCCTGATGAGCCAGGCGCTGCGCAAGCTCGCCGGCACGGTCAGCCGCACGAACTGCATCGTCGTGTTCATCAACCAGCTGCGTGAGAAGATCGGCGTCATGTACGGCAACCCCGAGACGACGCCCGGCGGCCGCGCGCTGAAGTATTTCTCCAGTGTGCGCATCGACGTGCGCCGCATCGAGACGCTGAAGGTCGGCGGCGAGATGATCGGCAACCGTACGCGCGCCAAGATCGTCAAGAACAAGGTCGCGCCCCCGTTCAAGGAGGCCGAATTCGACATCATCTACGGCGAGGGTATCTCCAAGATCGGCGAGATTGTGGACCTCGGCGTCAAGCTCGACCTCATCGACAAGGCCGGCGCGTGGTACACCTACGGCGACGTGCGCGTGCAGGGACGCGACAGCATGAAGGAATTTCTGCGTGAGCACCCCGACGTCTCGGATCAGATCGAGGCGGAGATCCGCGCCAACGCCCACAAGCTCATGAGCCCGCAGGCCCGCAAGGCCGCCATCGCCTCCGGCCGCGCCGTCGAAGTGGCAGCGGATGACTTTCAGGGCTGATGGCCCGGCTCATCGCGCTCAAGCAGACCGCGCCGGAGCGCTTTCTGGCGCGGTTTGACACCGGTGAGGAGCTGCGCACGACGCTCGCCGTCGTGACGGACTATCACCTCAGCTGCGGCAGGGAGCTGACCGCGGCCGAGCTCGACACGCTGCGCGCCGCCTCCGAGCGTTCCCGCTGCCGGCAGCGGGCGCTGCGCATCATCGGTGCGCGCGCCATGTCGGTCAAGGAGCTGACCGACCGGCTCAAGGAAAAGGGCGAGACCCCGGACAACGCCGAGGACGCCGCCGCATGGCTCGAGCAGATGCACCTGCTCGACGACGCGCAGTACGCCGCCATGTGCGTGCGGCACTATGCCGCCAAGGGCTACGGCGTGGGGCGCATCCGCAGTGAGCTCTACCGCCGCGGCATCCCGCGCGAAGCGTGGGACGACGCCCTGCAGGAGCTGCCGGAGCAGGACGAACAGATCGACGCCCTGCTGCGCCGCCGCCTGCGCAGCGACACGCCCGACCGCGACGAGCTGCGCCGCGCGTCGGACTATCTGTACCGCCGCGGCTTCGGGCGCGACGAGATCCGCGCGGCCATCGCGCGCTATCAGGATAACTTTGAGGAGTATTGACCTATGCCATATCGAATTTGTCTCATCTCGCTCGGCTGTGCGAAAAATCAGGTCAACAGCGAGCAGATGCTCTACCTGCTCAATCAGGCCGGCCATGACGTGGTCGGCGAGGTGGACGGCTGCGACGTTGCGATCGTCAACACTTGCGGCTTCATCGACACCGCCAAGAGCGAGGCGATCGACCAGATCCTGCAGCTCGCCGAGGTGAAAAAGGCGGGCGGCCTGAAAAAGATCCTTGTGGCCGGCTGTCTCTCGCAGCGGTACAAAAACGACATCCTCGAGAGCCTTCCGGAGGTTGACGGCATGCTCGGCACGGGCAGCTTCGGCGAGATCTGTCAGGCCGTCGAGGACGTGATGCACGACGGCAGGCCCCTGTATTTCGGCGACAAGAGCGGCCCCGTTGAGGAGATCGGCCGCGTAGTCACGACCGGGCCGGGCTGGGCGTATCTGCGCATCGCCGAGGGGTGCGACAACTGGTGCGCCTTCTGCGCCATCCCCGCCATCCGCGGCCGCTACCGCAGCCGTGCGCTCGATGCCATCGTGCAGGAAGCGAAGGAGCTCGCGGCGCTCGGCGTCAAGGAGCTGATCGTCATCGCGCAGGACATCACCCGCTGGGGTCTGGACATCTATGGCAAGCCGAGTCTTGCGCTGCTGCTGCGGGAGCTTGTGAAGGTCGAGGGCATCCGCTGGATCCGCCTGCACTACCTCTACCCCGAGATCATGGACGACGAGCTCATCGACCTCATCGCGGATGAGGATAAGATCGTCAAGTATCTCGACATCCCAATCCAGCACATCAACAACGACATTCTCCGCCGCATGAACCGTCACTGCACCGGTGACGAGATCCGCGCCCTGCTGCAAAAGCTGCGTGCGCGCATCCCGGGACTTGTGCTGCGCACGAGCCTCATCACGGGGCTCCCAGGCGAGGGCGAGGCGGAATTTGAGCAGCTGTGCGTCTGGCTGCGTGAGGCGCGGCTCGAGCGCGTGGGCGTGTTCCCGTTCTCCCCCGAGGAGGGGACGCCCGCTGCCAAGATGACCGACCGCTGCGAGCCCGAGGAGGCGCAGCGCCGTGCCGATCTCATCCTCGAGCTGCAGGCCGGGATCATGGACGACTACAACGCCGCCTGCATCGGGCGGGACATGACCGTGCTCTGCGAGCACACGACCAAGAGCGGGATGTGCTCCGGGCGCACGTATGCCGACTCTCCCGAGATCGACGGCACGGTCTACTTCACCGGCACGGCCAAGCCCGGCGACATGGTCACGGTGCGCATCAGCGGCTGTGACGACGGCGATCTCGCCGGGGAACAAATCCAAGAATGAGGTGCTGACATGACAACTGCAAACAAGATCACCATCTTCCGCGTAGTGCTCATCCCCGTGTTTCTGGTGCTGATGTACCTGCGCTTCCCCGGACATATGTACTGGGCGTTCGGCGTGTTCGTGCTCGCAAGCCTGAGCGATTTCGTCGACGGCTACATCGCGCGCCACTACAATCAGGTCACGGACTTCGGCAAGTTCATGGATCCGCTGGCGGATAAGCTGCTGGTCGTGTCGGCCATGCTCATGTTCGTGGAGCAGCACCAGATGCCCGCGTGGGCGCTGCTGCTCGTGGTCGCGCGCGAGTTTGCCGTGACCGGTCTGCGGCTGATCGCCGTGGACAACGGCCGCGTCATCGCCGCCGCGTGGTCCGGAAAGATCAAGACCGCCTCGACCATGGTGGCCATCTGCCTGATGCTGCTGTGGAACATCGCCTGGCTCAACACGGTCTGCTGGGTAGTCATCGTCGTGACGACGGTGTACTCCGGCGTGGAATACTTCGTGAAAAACCGCGACGTGTTCCGCAAGGCCGCATAAAATGCCAAAAAGCCGGCGGGCTGATGCCCGCCGGCTTTTTGGTTTTTCCCTCAGAATGTGAATGCCTGCAGCGGCTTATCGTAGTCCGCGTGCGCCGTGGAGAACGACTTGCCTTCGACCGTGACGCGCACGGTCTCGCAGTTAAAGTTATCGAGGAAGGTGTTGACCAGACTGCCGAGATACATGCTCTCGCCCGTCGAGCCGCTCTGACGCAGACCGGCAAGAAACGCCTCGTCCATGTCAAGGCTGAGCGCATTGCCATCCTTCGAGATGGCGAGCACCTTGCTGTCTTTCGGCAGCGCATCGTGCGCGATGAGCTGATCCACGATCGCCTGCGCATACGCGACCGTGACGGTCGCCTCCGCATCCGTGATGTGCACGGTGTCGGCGCGCAGGTCGCTCGCCTGATCGTTCGGGAAATAGACCTTGCAGGACGTGTCCACGCCGCCGGTGGCCGCCGTCTGCGTCGGCGGGGTCTCGACCGGGTGTTCCGGCTCCGGCTTGTCGCCGCAGGCGCTCAGCAGCGCCAGCACCAGCACGCACGCCAGCAGGAGTGATAAAGCTCTTTTCATCCGATTGCCTCCTATGCGGCCGCGCGTCTGACCGGCCGCTGTTTTCTGCCAGCATCATACCATATCGCCGCAGCGCGCGCAACCTTGACATTGCCGGGAGCGTATGCTAAGATAAGTGATGCTATGAACGGAAAGAGTATGCCCGAGACCCGGTCTCAGAGAGGCGCCCGGCTTGCTGTGAGGGTGCTGTCCGGCGGGGCGGAACGTGCGTCCGGGAGCGCGGCGGGAGGAAATGCCCGCCCGAAGGCACCGCGTTACGGTGCAGCGAGTGAAAAACGAGAGTGGAACCGCGAAAAAACTTCGCCTCTCATGCCGGACGGCATGGGGCGCTTTTTTTATCCCAAATTCGTCTGTCAAAGGAGTCTGAATATGAAACTGTTCAACACCATGTCCATGCAGAAGGAAGAGTTCGTGCCGATCGAGCCCGGCAAGGTACGCATGTACGCCTGCGGCCCGACGGTGTATAACTACATCCACGTCGGCAACGCGCGCCCGATCATCATGTTCGACGTGCTGCGCCGTTATCTCGAGTACCGCGGCTACGAGGTGACGTTCGTGCAGAACTTCACCGACGTGGACGACAAGATCATCAAGCGCGCCAACGAAGAGGGCATCACGAGCGAGGAAGTCGCGAAAAAATACATCGCCGAATACTTCACCGACGCCCACGCGCTCGGCGTCCGCGAGGCGACCGTGCACCCGAAGGCGACCGAAAACATTCAGCAGATCATCGACCTCATCACAACGCTCATCGATAAGGGCTACGCCTACGAGGTCAACGGCGACGTGTACTACCGCACGCTGAAATTCAAGGACTACGGCAAGCTCAGCCACCAGCCGATCGAAGATCTGCAGTCCGGCGCGCGCATCGACGTCAACGACATCAAGGAAAACCCGCTCGACTTTGCGCTCTGGAAAGCCGCCAAGCCCGGCGAGCCGTTCTGGGAATCTCCGTGGGGCAAGGGCCGTCCCGGCTGGCATATCGAGTGCTCGGCCATGTCCAACCGCTACCTCGGCAAGACGATCGACATCCACTGCGGCGGCAGCGACCTCGCCTTCCCGCACCATGAGAATGAGATCGCCCAGTCCGAGGCCGCCAATAGCTGCAAGTTCGTCAACTACTGGCTGCATAACGGCTTTATCAACATCGACAACAAGAAGATGAGCAAGTCGCTCGGCAACTTCTTCACCGTGCGCGAGGCGGCCGCCGCCTACGGCTATGACTGCATCCGTATGTTCATGCTCATGAGCCACTACCGCAGCCCGCTCAACTACTCCGGCGAGATCCTCATGCAGGCCAAGGCCGCGCTCGAGCGCCTGCGCACCGCGAAGAACAATCTCGAGTTCTTCATTGCAAACGGCCGCGACGGTGATTTGAGCGAGGCCGATGCCGCTTTCGTCGCCGGACTTGACCAGTACCGCGAGAAGTTCGACGCCGTCATGGACGACGACTTCAACACCGCCGACGCGATCTCCGTCATCTTCGAGATGGTGCGCGAGATCAACGCCGCCGTCTCCCCTGCCTCCGACCCGAGCAAGGCGCTGGCGCAGGCATGCCTCGAGCGCTTGCTCGAGCTGTGCGACGTGCTGGGCATCCCCTTCGGCAGTGACAGCAGCGAGGATCCCGAGGCGAAGGCCATCGAGGAGAAGATCGCCGCACGTCAGGCCGCCCGCAAGGCCAAGAACTGGGCCGAGGCCGACCGCATCCGCGACGAGCTCAAGGCCGACGGCATCGTACTCGAGGACACCCCGCAGGGCGTCAAGTGGAAGCGCGCATAAGCCACCATACAACAGTGAATCTCTGCATCCGCCCCGGCCGCAACGGTCGGGGCGGTTTTCCTATCCGGCGCACAAAAATCCCCGATTGGTGACCCAATCGGGGATTTTCGCAGTTAGCAGTTATGGGTAAAGGGATGGGTTCGCATCAGGGGTGCTGGGGCGCATCGGCGTCATCGCCCTGCGCTTCGTCGGTGGCCGGCGCTTCCGGCGAAGCCGTCTCGTCAGCGGGGGCGCTGACGTCCGCCGCCGTGTCCGGCGTGGGCTCTGTCTGAGCCTGTGCCGCAGCCGCTGCTGCCTCGGCCTCCGCCTCGGCGGCTGCCTTGGCCTCCGCCTCGGCGGCGCGCTTGGCTTCCTTGGCCTCGTGCGCAGCGGCACGCCTGGCCTGAAGCTTCGTGTGCTCCTCGGCCAGCCACATCCGCCAGCCCCGCTTACGCAGCGTGGCGGCCTCTTCCTCGGTCATCGTTCCGGCTGCCACCGCCTTTTTCAGCTTGCGGTAGTACAGCAGGCGCAGCACCGTGACGATCACGGCCAGCACGATGAGCACGATGAGGATGTAGAACAGCGCGCTGTGGTGCGACTTGACCACGGCAAACTGCAGGTCCCGATCCATGGTCTTGAAGACGAGGTAGCTGCCGTCGCGGGTGCTGGACGTGCTCGCCCAGGTGCCGTTCTGGTGGGTGTAGACCGTGTAGTTTGCACCGGTATCCGGCGCGTAGACACGCAGGGAGACAGTGTTGTCCGCGTCGTCGTCAATGGTGTCGTTGAGCACCTCGACGCGGTACTTCATGTACAGCTGCTGGTTGCCGCGCAGCGTCGGCCCCTCGGCATCGGGCGACGTGACGTGCACGTCCGTTGCCGGGTCAAAGACGCCCTCAGCCAGCACGATCGGCGTGCGGCTGTTGTCGGCATACAGATCACCGGCCACGACCGTCGAGACGGCGGTATACTCCGCCTTGACCTCGAGATCGAAGGTCAGATGACTGTAGTCATGCTCCGGCCACGAGCCATAGTTGCCCTCCACCGTCGGGCAGTCGGGGATCTGCGATTCATCGATCGAGCCGCCGTAGGCGAACGTGATCGTCTTGACCGTCTCGCCGTTGGCCGTGAACGTGACGGCAAAGCTGGAGAACTCCGCCGGGATACCGTCGCGCGCCATGAAGGCCTCGTAGCTCATGCCCTCGGCCTTGCCGGCGTAGCTGATGCCGTCGATGCCGGCCTCCGTCTCGTGGACGAAGTAGTTATCAGCCGCGCTGCCGTCCTTGTCGATCTCGCCGGCGATCGTGCCGACGCAGTTGCCGGAGCCGTTGAGATTGACGAGCGTGTTGCAGCCGCTGACGTTCATGCCGTAGCCCGCAACGCCGCCGATATAGTTGCGGCCGGTCAGTCCGCACTTGGCAAAGCTGTTGCGCACGGAGCCCTTCGACTGGCCGACGACACCGCCGACATAATCGCCTGCCGTGCTCTCGGCCGTGCCGTAGCCCTCGCAGCCGCTGATGACGCCGAGATCGGCATAACCGCAGACCGCGCCGACGCAGTTTTTGCGCGAGGTGGCATTGCCGTAGTTTCTGCTGTCGACCAGCACGCACTTGGTAAAGTACTTGGCCGTAAGCGTAGCGTCCTTGATAATGTTGGAGTCGCTCTCGGGATCGTAGTCATACTCGATGCCCATCGTGCCGGCCACGCCGCCGACATTGACATCGCCGTCGACCTTGCCGTAGTTATCGCAGTTATAGACCTTGCCGTCGGTCGTGCTCGCGAGCTCCTCCTCCGAGATATCCTGAATGATGTCGTCCTTGTCCTTGCTCAGGGCGAGCTCCAGAATGTCGCACAGGCGCATCATGACGACGTTGAACTGGTCGTTGACGGCCTTCATGTCGCTGATGATCTGGGCGCTGTAGCTCGCGGTCTCCACGCTCAGGCGCGAGAGCCCTGCCGAGATACTGCCGAGGTCGTCAAACATCTGCTCCATCGCGGTGCGGTAATCGCTGCTGATGTCGGGCAGGTTGAGCGGATCGTTGCTGGCGAGGTATTTCGTGACCTGATCGAGATAACTCATGCCGGTCGAGAAGTTGCCGCTGGAGGACTTGAGCGCATCAAACGCATTTTTGAATGCGGCACTCATGTAGTCCAGACGGGTGTTGCCGGTGGAGTCCTCGGTGAGGTAGTAGGTGTTGATGATCTTCGTCATCGTCGAGATATCGCCGGAGATCGCACCGATGGCTCTGGCAGCGTCGCCCGCGCCCTTGAGCATCGCGTCACGCTGCGCCTCATACGTGCCGAGGTTGTCCGGGTTATACTCATACCCGTACTTATCGGACATCTGCTGCCAGTTATCCGGACGGCTGGCAAGCAGATCGTAAGAGCCCGTGCCGTAGGAGTTATCCATGACCTTCATGAGCCAGGCGCAGTAGTCCATGGCCGCGTTGAGCTGGTCGGACGAAACGCTCAGATCCTTGGCCGCATCCTTAAATGCCGTCTTGTCGGCCTCTGTCATCTCATCGACGATGTCGAGATAGTCAAAGCCCTTGCTGAAGTAGTTGATCGCCTTGTCGAGCGATACGGCAGCCGTGGAAAACTCCGTGATCGCGGGCGCGAGCATCTTCTCCGCCGTGTTGATGCGGATGAACACCTCGTTGACGGTGGAGACCGTGCTGTCGACATAGTCCGTGGTGCGCTCTGCCACATAGCGCGCGCTCTCCGTGGCGTGCGCCGCGCTGTCGCTGAGCACGCCGAGCGTGGCGGCCAGCGACGCGGTCGCGGAGCCGGTGTGGTTGAGCAGTGTATCCATCAGGCCGTGGAGCGTGTTGAGTTCCTTGGCCATGGCGCCGATCGAGCCGGACTCCACGTCCAGCGTGATGAACGGCTCCATCTGGCCGCAGATGCCGCCGACGTCCTTGCGGCCGGAGGCCGTGCCCCAGTTCGTGCAGCCGGAGACCAGACCGCTCTGGCGGCCGACGATGCCGCCGATGTTGTAGCCGACGTGCTCAAAGCCGACGCCGCCCCAGTTCGTGCAGCCGATGATGACGCCGGACGAGAAGCCGCAGATGCCGCCGACGTCCGTGGAGGCGTTGGCCTTTTTCGGCGCGTCGTCATCCTCGTCGTCGGAGGCGGTCGGGAGCGTCAGGGAGTCGAGATCCTCTGTGCTGCCAACGGCCTCGCTGGCGTTGATGTTCACGCCTGTGGTGTTCGAGCAGTAGGAGATGGTGCCGATGTTCTGACCGACGATGCCGCCGACGTAATGGTCGCCCTCGACAAAGCCTTCGGTCTTGCAGTTATAGATCATGCCGCTGCCTTCGTTCGTGCCCGCGATGCCGCCGACGTTGTTCTCGCCGGAGATCGTGCCGTTGAACGAGCAGCCGGAGATCGTGCCGTAGTTCGTGCCGACGATGGCGCCGATCTCGTTGAGGGTACCGGCGGCGTCGATGTTGCCGGTGACCTTCAGGTCACGGACGGTGCCGACCGCCTGCACATAGCGGAACAGGCCCATATGGGACGCGTCGCCCGAGAGCTCCAGCCCGCTGACCGTGTGGCCCTGCCCCTCGAACGTGCCGCCGAAGGTCGGGATCGGCACAAAGTCCGACCCGCTCAGGTCCACATCGTTGTCCAGATAGACCGTCTTGCCCTGCGAGTACGTGTCGAGCTTGCAGCTTTTGCTCAGCTGCACGAGATCATCCGCAGAATAGATGTGGATCTCCCTGGTGTTCGGCTGGGCAGCTGCGCCGCACAGCAGGCACAGAGCCGCCACGAGCACCAGCGCAAGCAGACGACGCACATTATGTCTCTTCATCGGAACCCTCCTCACCGTGCAGATCTGCCGCCGGCACAGTCTGCGCCGGAGCCTCCTCCATCTGCACATTTCCGATATCGATCGATGCGCTGACCGTGCCGCTGACACGACCGTGGATCTCCGCATCGACGTAACCGTTGATATAGCCGCGCACGTGTCCGTTGACACGCATGGCCCCCTGCAGATGCTGCTGCGCGGCGTGGTGGCCAATCGTAAAGGATGTTTTTTCAACCAGAGAATCGCCCAGCAGCAAGATCTGCGGCAGGACGCACATGACCAGCACCATCGACAGCAGTGTGCCGCGGCCGAGGCAGACGCCGATGGACGCGACCGTATTCTCCGAGGACAAAAAGCCGATGGACATGCCGGCGGCGGCGAGGATGGTGCCGGAGGTGACGACCGTCGGGAACGCCTGATTGAGCGCCTCGATCATGGCCTCCTTATAGGGCATCTCCTCTTTGAGCCGGAGGTACCGGCTCGAGATGACGATGGCGTAGTCGATGTTTGCGCCCATCATGATGGCACTGACGATCAGATACGCCAGAAAATACAGGTTGTTATGCAAGATCGTCGGGAACGAGAAGTTGATCCACACACTGCCCTGGATCACGAGGATCAGCAGCAGCGGCAGCGCGACCGACTTAAACGTCAGCAGCAGCACCAGGATGACAAACACGAGCGTGAGAATGCTGATGAGCGTGTTGTCGGTGCTGAAGGCGTCGGAGAAATCCTTGTCCTTTGCCGTCTCGCCGACGAAATAGGACTCATTATAATATTTGCCGACGACGCCCTTGATGACCGTCAGATAATCGTAGGTCTCCTCGCTCTCGACCGGAAGATTGAGATAGAGGATCATGCGCGAATATTTCTCGGAGTGCAGCTGCTTTTCGCCGTCGATCAGGCGGTCGTACATCTCCTCGAGGTCTTTCATGGTCGAGGCCGCGATCTTCGAGCGATAGATATCGCGCTGCTCGTACAGGAACTTGAACATCTCGATCAGCGGCACGGAGCAATTGTCGATGTTGCTCAGATCCACGAGCTGGCCGAGGGCCTTCGTATAGTCGTCGTTCGCGGTACAGTAGGCGGTGTAGAGCGCGCGCGACACGCCGATGTCGATATCCGTGAGCTCGGCAAACTTGCGCGGCGTGAGCGAGTCGGTGACCATGTAGCCGTCCTTGGCCTCCTCGTTTGCGAGCGCCTGCACGCGGTCCACGCCCTTGAGCTCCTTGAGATCTTCGAGCAGGCTCGCCTCGCTCTCATAGTCCGTGAACGGGAAGATGAGCGCGACCTGATTCGTCTCGCCGAAGGTGGCGTTGATCTTCTTCTCTGCGATCTTGTAGTCGTTTTGCTTGATGGTGTCGAGCGTGCTGTAGCCGAACACATACGGGCACTTGCTGCTGAGTACGAAGCCCGCGATGATGATGACCAGAAAGATCGGCGGCACGATGTAGCGACTGCGGATCGCAAAGCGGCCGAGCGCGTCGATGCGCGGCAGAAACTGCCGGTGGTGCGTCTTGTCGATCCACGGGCTCATGTACATGATCAGCGCCGGCATCAGGAAGAACACCGTCAGCATCAGAAACAGGATCGCCTTGATGAGCACCAGACTCATATCCTCGCCGATCTTGATCTTCATGAACGAGAGCGCAAGCAGACCCGAGATCGTCGTCAGGCTCGAGGCCGAGATCTCCGGAATGGCCAGCGTGAGCGCGCGGATGGTCGCCTCGCGCGGCTCCATACGCTCGCGTTCCTCCGTGTAGTGGTGGCACATGATGATCGCGTAGTCAATGCCGAGACCGAGCTGCAGCACCGCCGCGATGGAGTTTGTGATAAACGAGACCTCGTGGAACCAGTAGTTCGTGCCCTTGTTGACCCAGACGGCCACGGCAAAGGTGATGATCAGCACCGGCACCTCAGCATACGTATGGCTCGTGAGCAAAAGCACCACAAAGATCGAGCACATGAGGATGATGAGCACGATGCGCATCTCCCGCTCGAGGATCTCGCCAGTCGGGTTGCCGATCTCCGTTGTAATATAGGTATCATAGCCGTCGAGCGCAGCGCGGACGTTTTTCACGCCCTGAATGCTGATCTCGTCAAGCTTTTCCCCGTCAAACGTGACCACAAACAGCGCCGAGGCACTGTTGTAGTGCTGCGTGTCCTTTTCAAACTCCACACTCTTGACGCCGTCTACCCCGCGCAGCATCTCGGCAAGCTCTTCCGCCTGCGTGAATGTCACGTTGGACACCATGACCTTGGCGTCTCCGTATGTAATGAACTCGCGGTTCATGATCTCCAGGCCCTGACGTGTCTGCGTGGAATCCGGCAGATAGTCGGTCAGCTCGTTGTTGACGTCCGTCTTGCTCACCGAGAATACCGACAGCACGCACGCCACGGCAAACAGCACCACGAACAGCCGCCGCTTATCCACGATGAACGCCGCCATGCGTTCCATAAACGATTTCTTCATACCCCAGCCCCTCATCAGACGGCTTCCCCCCGTCCGGAATCTCTCTGCGCGTCCAATCAGAACCGGTTACACAAGCGGTTAAAAAAGAGTAACAAAATAATCTTTTGCATCCTGTTTGGGCATACCTGCGCGAAGTTAACATAAACAATTATGGATTCTTTTGTATCATACGATATCCATAACACGATGTCAACCGCGAAAACGGGATTTTGCGAGCTTTTGCCAGATTTTTTTCCACACTACTGCCTTTATGCGCAGGTTTTCCCGGTGTTTTCGCAGCATTTCAAGACAAAAGTAGCAAAATCAACCATGTGATGTTTTCCCGTACACGGTTACGTGGGTAACATATTTCAAATGGATAGTGTTGAAAAAAAGGTAACAAAAATCGACCTGCCAGAGCGAAACCGCGCCCTTTCAGGTCGAATTTTGTAACTTTTTCATGTTCCAAAGATCTTCTCCACGCGGCGGATGTACGCCGGAAGCGCGCCCTCAAAATCCACGCCGAAGTGACGCGGCGTGTCGCGCCAGAGCGAGCGGCAGATGCTTTCATCCGTGAGCGCGGTGGCTGTCTCGAGCGCATCGCTCAGCGGTGCGCCGCGCACGAGCAGCCCTGCCAGCGCGGAGGCGAACACATCGCCCGTGCCGTAAAACAGCCCCGGATGCGCCGGGCGCATGCTCGCATACATCTCCCCCGTGCGGCAGTCGCAGGCGACGTTGCCGATCACATCCGGCTGCGGGCGCACGCCCGTCACCGTCACGACGCCGGCGCCGAGCGCACCGAGTGCCCGGAACAGCTGCGCGAGATAGGCGTCGCTGTGCGTGCCCGGCTCATACGGCAGCCCCGCCAGCAGCGCCGCCTCCGTGATGTTCGGCGTGATCACGTCCGCCCGCGAGAGCAGGCGGCGAAACGCGGCGCACATCCGGTCATCGATCTGCGAGTAATAGATGCCGTTGTCCGCCATGACCGGGTCGACGATGACGAGCGTGTCGGGCGCTGCGATGCAGTCGATCGTCTGTGCGAGCAGCTCCGCCTGTTCCGGTGAGGCCAGATAGCCGGAGTAGATACCGTCGATGCGCACGCCCTCGCGCTGCCAGTGGCGCGCGATGGGCAGCATATCATCCGACAGATCGCGAAACGTCCAGCCGGTGAACTCCCCCGTGTGCGTGCTGAGCACGGCCGTCGGGATACACGCGCACTCAACGCCGGTGGCCGAGATGACCGGCAGCGCCACGGTCAGCGAGCACTTGCCGAGCCCGGACAGGTCGTGGATGGCGGCGATGCGCTTGAGCGGCGGTAACGTGTTATCCATAAGATGACCTCGGTTCTTTTCAAAATGCGTCATCGGTGTCCCGACAGCAGACGACCCCCGGCACAAACCGGGGGCACGAAATATGTTCAGCCTTCAGACGACGGGAGCGCGCGCAGCTGTGCGTCGATCTCCGCGAGCGATTCCGCCGTCAGCCCCGACTGCGCAAACCCGGCCACCTGCCGCAGCGTCATGGCGGCGGTCATCTGCAGCGCGGGATTTTTCAGGATCTTGGGGAAAAACCGCTCAAGGACCGCGACCGCCTCCGGCGCGGCGAGGAGCGTCTTCATCTTGTCGTCCACAGTGTATGTCACGTTGCTTTCCTCCCTGTCTCCGAATGCCGGAGGACAGAATTCACAAAAAACCTGTGATTTTGTAGTGATTATACACAAATACGCATCCGTTGTCAAATCGCACGCCTCGGCGAGGGTCTGCACCGCGCCGCGCCGGTCTGCCGCAGCCTCTCAGCCGGGGTCTATGCACAAAAAATGCCCATCCGCCGGTCTGACCGGTGGGTGGACATTGCGGTATTGGAAGGAACGCCATCGGTGTCTCCAAAAAAAGAGACACGCTCTCACGTGTCTCTTTTTCTGTCATAACTCAACACTATAGATTTTTTGAAATTGCTTTCAAAAAATCGGTGTATGACAGCAAGAATAACTTGATGCGCAGAGCTCACTTGTCTTTTGATTCTTCAGTTGTGTCAGAGACTGCGCCTTCCAGCAGGTCCGTCACGACCTGATTGAGCTGTGCGGCGTTCTTGGAGGTGATGACCGGTGTGTCCGACTGAGACTCAATGTCTTTTCTGGTTCGCCCAGCAACCTGGCCACCTGCTTTGGCAACTGCCAGATTCTCTTGGAAAGTCGTTGGTTTGCGATCTCTTGAAAACTGAGTGGTAGTCGCTTCCGCCAGCATGTTCAGCACCAGTTCCAGTGTGGTCATATTATCACGGAGATTCTCTTTTTTCAAGCCCTTCAGGTTCTTGTACTGCCGGGTGGACATGCCGGACCATGCACGGGAGATCTCATCCGTGAGGATGGCATACTCTACGCCCTTCTGCACACCGCGGGCATCCCATTCATCCGTCAGTTCTTTGCGGACTTGAATGGCCTGCAGCCGCTGGTTGATCCACTCACGGCTGTACCCCTTCTTGAGATAGGTTTCCAATGCCCGGTCAATGGTCAGCTCCGGGTCGATGGTCTCCTCGATACGCTCCCGACCGACCTGCGCCAGCCACAGCTTGAACGGCTCGGCCTTCGGTGAAGGAATGGACTGGATGATTCGGAGAAGCTGCTCGGTGTCGGCCACATCGGTCAGACGTTTCCGCCCATCCGAAGCGGTCATCTTCAACTGCTTACAATTTGTAAGCAGTTGGCCTGCACCCTCGTTATTCAACCGCTTCTTTAAAACTGCCCAATATGTACTGGCATGACGGGCGTCTGGCTGATCCGTCAAAACCGCAACAACATCGACAACGGAAAAGTACCATTCTTCTTTTTCCTCATCCCATGCGGTACGAATACGTTTGTCTTCAAACAGTTGGATCTTATCATTTTGTGCCATTTGAATCACCTCGTTCTGTCATGAATTCTTTCAAAAGTCCTTGGCAGCCCTCCAGCACATCTTGCCAGGTCGCCCCGAAGTCCTCGGTGTACCATGGGTCCGCCACATTGCCGGGACGAGCGGTGTGGTCCATCAGGAGGGACATCTTGCCGGCATAGTCGCCGCCGCAGATGCGGTACATATCCCGGAGGTTGGCCTGGTCCATGCCGATCAGGAGATCGTATTCGTCGTAATCCCGATTTGTCAACTGCCGTGCGGCATGGCCTTCGCACGAGATCCCATGCTCGGCCAACTTGCGCCGTGCCGGAGGATAGACCGGGTTGCCGATCTCCTCCCGACTGGTAGCCGCCGATTCGATATGAAATTGCGATGCCAGTCCCGCCTTTTTTACCAAGTCCTTCATCACAAACTCGGCCATGGGGCTGCGGCAAATATTTCCATGACAGATAAACAGGATCTTCTTCATACTGCGTTCTCTCCGAAATCTCATCGTTGTCATCATTATACCACACATCGACCTTTTCGTCGAGAACACTTTCCAAATGCGCAGAATCCTCGATCATTCGCAGAAGCTCCGACTTGGATAGATTCTGTGCCGCGGCCTGCTTGATGTACCAGCGGCGGTTCTCTGCGGTCAGCTCCGTCTCCATGATGACCACATTCTGCGTCCAATTCAAGCGAAGCGCTTCGCCCAGCAGTTCCGGCATGTCGCTGTACAACTGCCAGAAGTCCCGCATCCGGCGCACATTGCGCGGAGAAAAGCCGGTCATATCCGGGTACTGTTCTTTCAAGAACTCCGCAGCGGCCACCGCCGCTCCCTTTTCCGAGCGGGTGCAGACGGCCTTGCCGATCTCGCAGTACCGGCCAGCACGATGCCATTGAAATCTGCCAACACCTTGTAGCCATCCTCCAGACCATCAGCTTTCAAAAAGGGCGCCGTCTCCATCTGCCGCATATACTCCGCTGTGATCCTGACGATCTCATACACCTTGTCCTTGGCATCGAGCCGTTCCGGCTCGTCGATATCCTCATTTCGGTAGGTAATGCCGCCGTTCTCGGTCACCTCACACAGCGGTGCGCCGTCAAGCAGGACACGCAGCCTGCCAATGTGAGTCCTATCCGTGTGAAATCCTTCTCGGGCAAGAACGATTGCTGTCTCTCTGAGGTAACGGTTCTTTTCTTCTGCGCTGATACTCATATAACTCCTCCCGTGTGCAAAAAAATAAGGCCGGAGCGATCCTGCTCCGGCCTACAAATGCAGACGCTGCGACCAGCGCCCTTTTTGAAATGAAAAAGGGCGCTGCTCCATTGGTCTGGCAAGACCAACAAAATGACGCCCAAATCTTTGTGATTCTTTTTTGAGAAAAATGCCGCTACCAGCCCGAAAAAACGCCGTTCAAAAAGGGCACCGGCTGAATGCATCTGCCCGAAAAGGGAAAATGCCCGGTTCGAATCGGGGCAGACGCTCTGAAACAGCGATTTGCATCTATGGTTTGAAAGAAAAAATCCGGGCCTGAAAAAGCCCGGAAACGGTTGATGCGCCTGGCTTTTCGCCAGACGCATCTATACCGTTTAGTTAATATGGAGGCGCCACCCGGATTTGAACCGGGGGTCAAGGATTTGCAGTCCCATGCCTTACCACTTGGCTATGGCGCCAAAAAATTGGAGCGGGCAACGAGATTCGAACTCGCTACCTCCACCTTGGCAAGGTGGCGCTC
>ENA-OZGC01000200-OZGC01000200.1-human-gut-metagenome-genome-assembly--contig:-NODE-200-length-50224-cov-8.103570_pt1 | contig 50224 bp, 46 predicted proteins | sample MGYA00245109_ERZ653643 | MGnify/ENA primary metagenome ERZ653643 (study PRJEB26926, sample SAMN06165107) | human gut metagenome | biome: ENVO:00009003; feature: ENVO:2100002; material: ENVO:00002003... | reverse complement strand
GATCTACACTTATGCGATCGTCGGCAGCGTCAGATGTGTATAAGAGACAGCTCCGTACCCTCCATAGTAAAAATAAACCATGCGAGATTCATCAAAATATGTAATCCGATTGGAACCCAAAGATTGAAGTTCCAAGCAACGTACATCCAACTGAAATACACAGCTCCAATAAATGTGACACCAAATGCTGCAAGGCTTGAAATCATGTCATGCCCCTGATAGGTATGAGCAAGACCAAATAAAGCTGCAGGGAATAGTGTAGCCCAGAAAAAGCCTATTTTTGCATATCGGAAAAATAATCCAAACATAAAGGCACGGCATAAAAGTTCCTCTATGAATCCCGGTAGAAGGCTCTTCCTTACAAGCAACGAAAATGTTAAATCGGGATTTATTGTTCCAATAATAGGAAATACGATATATAGAGGTAATACCGAAATTATAGCTACCAAAAATCCTTTTGCAAAATTTGATTCAAGCCCGAGAAATAAACACTCCTTCTGGGGCTTAACAACAATAGATAGAACTATAAAAACAGAAAGTGCCATTAGTAGATCCCGTATTGAAGAGTTGAGCACAGTTTGGCTTGGTATATCGAGAAGTGAAGTGATGCGCCATACATTTTGCCATGCAAGATTGACAACAAAAGAGGCAACCACAGCAAAAATAGCTTTAGAAATCTTGGAATTCAATGTTGCCATCTTATCATATTTGGTTTATTTCAGGTCGCAAAGTTAAATAAAATCTCACAAATGTGATATAGTCATCTGATTATTCAATAAATACGAAGGAATGATGCAGGAGAAGGAGTTGCTGTAAATATAACCTTATGACATCCGTGAAGGTTGAGGTACACCATAATCGATTTCATTATTTGATGTCGAACGCTTGAAGAATCAATATCGTGAAAAGTGGAAAAAATGAGCCGTCAAACACTGATTTTCATCTGTGGACGAGAAATTTTGCGGGATTTACACTACTTTTGTATTCGGATTGATAATAACTGTATCCAAGACCTACGGGAATAAAAATGTGTTCGATGTAACTCTTGTGAGTCATAATGGTAATAATACATGATATATAATAATTGCGATATAAAATGGCTGTGGTTTGATCTTGACGACACACTTATTGATTTCACAACAAATTCACGCATTGCACTCGTCAAGACATTTCACTATGCAAAACTTAACCGTTGGTTTTCTGATGAGTATTGCTGGATTAGATGCTACGAGAAGCACAACCACGCTCTTTGGGATGCGGCGGCACGCGGCGAAATAACATCATCATTTCTTAAAGCGGAGCGTTTCCGACGACCGCTTGTCGAAGCCGGGATGCCGAAACATGAAGCCTACATGATATCTGATGATCTAAGCCGGTTGTATCTTAATTTGCTTGCAAACGAAAAAGAACTTGTCCCGGGAGCGGTCGAGGCACTTTCAGCAGTACGTAGGTCAGGAACGAAAGTCGGCATCCTGAGCAATGGATTCAGTTGCGTTCAGGGACGCAAAATAGAACGCGCAGGGCTTACGGGATATATCGATAAGGTTGTGCTAAGTGATGACATCGACATTATGAAACCTGATGTGCGACTTTACAAATACGCCATGGAAACCGTCGGTGTCCAAGACCCATCCCAACATATCATGATAGGCGATAATATCAATACCGACATAAAGGGAGCTTTGGAAGCCGGATGGACGGCATTCTTTCTTCAGCCAAGACATGGCAAGCCCCGTGTTGATGTACCTGATGGGGTTGTATCAGTCGACAGCCTTTTTCATGCGATTCGCCTACTCGGCATCTAAGATTCCTCCGCGTCTACAGCTGCGATGAAAAGAAGTAGCATCATAGGGAGCTCGTCTGGCTAAAATTTAGCCCGAAGTCCGTAGGAGCGTATACCTGTCATTCCTCATAGTGCACAGGATTATCTCGGTTGCCATGTAACACACCGTTTAAATTATAAAAAATAGGATGCTATCATGTCTGAAAACTTTAAAATAGTAGAAATCAAAAACGACAAAAAGCGGTTTATACAACTTTTACTCATCGGTGACGAATCGGAAGCGATGATTGACCGCTATCTTCAAAAAGGTAATCTATATGTGGGTATATCCAACGATATTTCCATTGCTGTATGCGTGACTTTGATTATTGATAACACAACGGTTGAGATTAAAAATCTTGCAGTTCGCCCCGATTTCCATCGTTGCGGTTTTGGCAGATTAATGCTTAAACATGTAGAATGTGAGAATCCTGATAAATCCATTATCCTCGGTACAGGTGAAACTCCATCAACTCTTCGCTTTTATGAAAAATGTGGTTATCGCTATTCTCACCGCATACCAAATTTTTTCACCGACAACTATTCCAATCCTATTATCGAAGAGGGGGTGATACTCCGCGATATGGTTTATTTGAGAAAAGATAACGCGTAATAATTATACTATTCGGTAAGGTGTCATACAACCGATTCTGACGCGCTTGAGCTGACTTTGCCGTCGAGAATATAGTTGCGTATGGCAAGAGCCTCGTCCATTGCCAGTGATGGCACCGTGGCGCAGCCGGCATTGGTTGACACATTAAGCGACACTCGCCCTGTGTAAGGGGTAAACGGAGTGCTTGCAATGGCCACCGATTGAATGTCACGGTATCTTATATACTCGCGTATGCATGCAATATTGCCTCGGTTTATCTTCATATACGACTCTTTCAATTCTATGCTGCTGTGCTTCCAGGCCATTGCCGCACGCACGGCTGCAATTGCGGCGTAGACCGCGCCGGCCATCACTCCGGGCAGTGCAAGCTTTGTGCTGATCATTATTAACGCAGCACCACCGACTGCCAATAGCAGATGCGGGATGAATGTGCGCATCAGCAATCCTATGCCCGATGCGGCCGAGAGCAGGGTAGTGTCGTTCACGCTTCCGTTGTTGCCAAGCCACCATGCGAGCAGCTCGTCGCCGAGATTTGACCCGTAAATGCGTATGCCGCCTTCATTTTTACTGTCGGTAGCATTCTCGGCCTGATGCAGCGAGATGGTTTGACATCCGGCAATCTTTTCAAGCGGATTCCGCTTTATCGTGAGCACGGTAGTCTTTTCACGTGCGAGCCGGCATGTAAACCGCGACACAAGGCCCGATTCAATCGTCAGTAGGTTATCGGTCATCCTCAATGTCATGTTGCCGTATCGCAAGGCTATTTTACCCGTCCACAGCGCCATTACTATTAGATATATGGCTACAAGGAGGCACAGGCACTGCCAGGCTGTGGGCATCACATCGCCGGCATGGGTCCCGATATACTCGATGATTCGGTCGGTGGCGTTGTCATCGATCTGGTTTACCTTGTCAAACAGCGCCAAGGTAACTGTGGCAAGTACGGCAAATCCTTTGAGATGATTCTGGCACAGTGCGCCTTTCAGTATGTTTAAGTTGCTTATGCTCTGTGTGTCATCCTTTACGGGCGGCGGAAGCGCAACTGAATCGTCGGTTATATGGGCAAAATTCTCGCCCTTGCTGACTCGCTCCAGTAGCATCTGCCAGTCACTTTCGTCGAGAATCAGCTCCACCTCCTGCTTGTCGCTTGCAAGAGTGTCAAAAGCAACGCCGCGCATTGATAAAAGTCGGTAGACCAGCCCTCTTTTTGTGCGCAGTGTATGGATTCGCGAAAGCGGTATGCTTGTTGTCTGCTTTTCCGCGAGTCCACGGGTATATATCAGTTTGTCGCCCTCGATGTGGAATTTTCTGAAATAATATCTCGTGAACGCCACTGCAAGGGAATAAGTGAGAATGACTCCGGCAGCCAAGGCAAATTTCCAGAATAGTCGTCCTCCTGAATCGTGGCTGTCGTAGAGCAGATAAACCAATGCAACGAATGCCGCCCCTACAATATCTTTGAACGATTTCAGAAACATTATCACGAATGCGCCGGGGCTCATTCGCCGGGGAGTAGAGAAGTCAGTCATTGTCGCAGTCGGCTTTATTGATGAGCAATGATTTAAGCCGCTCGGCGTTTTCAAGCGTCAGCCCGGGAATGGTGAGCCGGTTGGAGTCCGATTGCGAGCCGTTTACAACATCGACATAGTAGAGCTTGAAAATGCGGCTTACCAAATTCATGCGCAAGCTCACTTGCTGGATTTTGCTGAAAGGAATCGTGGTGACCGAAGTGAAAAATATCCCCGTGCGGTAGGATATGTCCCTTTCGCGAAGCGCATAACCCTTGAAATCATATATTTTGTGAGCCAGTGCCACATTCACGGTGAAGGCAATAGCCAAGACACAATCTACAATCAGCATGGGCAACCATTGTTCCCACATCAGCGGAATAAGCAACGCACACGCCATCAAAAGAATATATACGATAATTATGCGAATCACAACCACATTCATGTAGCTGCGCTCTACCGGTTCAAAGCAAAGATTCTCTATAGGCTGAATGTCATCGCACCACACTTGCCTGTTCGTCATTCTGTTCATACGGCAAAAATAGCAAAAAATCCCCGAAAATCTCCCAAAAGGATTGTTCTTAAATTTCCAGCGCTATCGGTCCAACGTAATTATTCGTTCAACAGATCTGTGAAGCTCTCAACATCGGTTCTCACTTTACCGGTTTTGTCGACAAGCAGATGAAATGGAATGCCACTAAAGTTGAACTTCTCCTGCATCTGACCCCATTCGGCATTGTTTATGAAAATATGCTCGCCCTTGATGTTGTTCTCGTCTAACCATGGATTGCACTTTTCCGGTGTATCGTAGGTGACATAGAGAAACTTCACAGGCTTATCTTTCAGATCCTCCACTTTCTCTCGGTCGTTGAGCATCCCTGCACGGCAAGGACCGCATGTCATCGACCAGAAATCAACAATAATCACATTTCCCTTATATGGCTCTATAATGCGCTGAAATATTGAATCGGCCTTAGTCAGTGGCTTTTCTTCTACAGCCTGTGCCTCATGCTCTTTTACGAAGTCGCGATAGGAGAGAGTCGTTATGCGTGCAAGGTCGGGATTGGTGATGTAAGGCAATATGTTGGCCAGAAGTTCGGCATAGCTCTCGTAGTCGTCATCATAGAATAGTTTCTTATCCATGGCATAGAATACCCAATTCATCAAGCATATCTGCAAGGTAAGATTGGCTGAACTTATATTAAGGTTATCGCTTATCTTTTTAATGCCGTCGGCCAATGACTTGCGCATTGTATAGAGCGAATCACCGTATAAGAAATCTTTCTCCTTATCATATTGATGAGGATATGATGACATCACTTTGGGTTGTATAGGCAAAAATGGCGCAAACTCCATGCGATTGAAATAGAAATGATCGGCACTTATCATCAGCAGAGGATTGTCGAGCAGATATTTTTCGCGTGGAGCGAGAAAATCAAAATAGTTACGCCAATATGCATCCCGGTCATAATCATCTTGCAGATAGTTGTCGTATGAGTCCAAGAGTATCATGGCATACCATGTCAAGATACTGGTGCGAATGATGTCAGAGGCCAGCGGGGAGCAGTCGGCGAGTTCCGGCAGTCCGGCATTCATCTTCATCACCATGCTGTCCAGGCGCTCCACCTGACTATTCTTCCACATCATGAGCGAGTCTATCTGGTCGGCCTTATTTATACTGTAGGAAGCATAGTTCTCCCGAGTAAGATATTTACTGTTGATATCTTTCATCGTTCGGTTTACTTCGCCGCTAAGACCCGTGCCATCGATGATAATGCCCTCTTCCTTCGATTTTGCTTCGATATTTATTATAATGTCAACGGTATCGCCGGGACTCATATATACATTGTCGAATGGCTTAACATACACAAACATTGGATATGGCACGTTGAATTTCTTTTCGATAGTGCAATCATCATTGAAATTCATGGCATGGACTGTTTCCCGGTTAATAAGGTAGTTGCGAAGATAAGCGGTTATAGCGCCGGTATTAAGCATCTGCGCCAACTGCTTGAGAGCAATCTTCTGCTCTTCCTCCGAAGCCTTTTTTAATTCTTCAGGCATCAACACTTTTACCCTCATCAATACATCGCCACCGTGCATGCGGTATTCGCCGATTGTGGCACTTGGATAGTTCTGCATTTGTGGCACAACGGTTTTCTTGCTTTTTTTCTTTGCGTCGCTGTGCAAAGGACAGCATAGCATTACGAGTATGCTCAGAATTGTGATGATAATCTTCATTATGGTGTATTATGTAATCTCTGTTTTGTCAGCTGAAAGGATGGTAATAAACTCATCTTTGTATTGCTTTTCAGGTCGGTTATTTTCAGGTTGCCTTTCCTTACGAAACAATAGCTGTTAAGCTCTATATATTATGAATTGCGTTATATGAGGCAATACTTTGTAAAAGTACAATATTTTTTTTAATTGCAAGTAGAAACTCAATAAATATGTTGATTAGCAAGCAGAGTTATTGCCGTAAGCACACAGGAGCATCTGAAGAGCCTCGACCCTTCCATCATGACTGCCAGAATCAGTAAGAGCCGTAAAATTGGGGTTGTATTCAATTGTTTGAAATTGTCCTATATTCTTTAGGCGTGCGTCCGGTGCGACGTTTGAAAAAGCGTACGAAATGTTGAGGGTATTCAAAACCGAGCATATCGCCTACCTGTGTTATAGATAGCGTGAGGTCGTTAAGCAATTCTCGTGCCGAGCACACAAGCCGGTCGGCTATCATGTCTTTTGCAGTTGTTCCGGTGCTCGTCTTGACGAGTTCGCCGAAATAGCCCGGCGATAGATTAAGTTTATCGGCGAAATACGCCACGGTGGGCAAGCCGCGGTGCCTGATTTCATGAGTCAAATATTCATCCAGCAGGGCGTTGAATTTTTCAATTATGGTGTTGTTGATTATTTCGCGTGAATAAAACTGTCGTTCATAAAAACGCAGACAGTAGTCAAGGAAAACCTCGATATGTGATATTATGATGGACCGGGTGTGACGGTCGATGTTGTGTTTCATTTCTCTTTCAATCAACCCAAGGACGGCTCCAAGCAGTTCTACCTCTTCCTTTGAAAGATGCAAAGCTTCATTGCTGTTGTAGGAAAAGTAGCTATATGACGACATTTTACTGCCCAAAGCTGTACGGGCAAGAAAATCGGGATGAAAAGCAAGCAGTGTCCAGCGAGGTTGTGCCATTCCCTCGTCTACTACAACTGTTACTTTCTGGCCGGGAGCAAATGCGGTCACCGACATTTCGTCGAAGTCATATTTAGTAAGGCCGTAGTTCAGGTCACAACCTTTGGTTTCTTTAATGTATATTGCGTAAACGCCAAACTCGTATGTAGTAGTTCCGGGTTTCACCTCATCGTTGCAGTGCCCTACGGCAATCATGGGGTTCAGATGCTCGAAACCGTAATATTCGTTAAGACGACCTATCGTGTCTAATTTTACTTCGTTTGTCATATTTATTTAATTGTTTAATGCAAAATTACTGATAAACTACAACTTACAAAAATCCTGTTTGGGGCTAATATGACCTATTTTTCGGAAATACCCGATAACCTTAAGAAATTGCAAATAGTATGCTGATATAACATAGCATTATCGGTTGTAATGTTATGTCAACAGGCTCACGATGTTAAAAGTTATATAATTCTAACATTTGCCGATTGGTAGATGCATATTTATGTTTATATTTATTGGCAAAATAGAATGTAAAATGTTAAACCGCATCATCATTTGCAATGGGATGAATAAAAAATTGGAAGTTGAAACAGCTCGTTTTACAAAATGAAGAAAATAGTACGATGCAATGAAAATGATTATTCATCGCTCTCGGAAATATGGGAGCGTTCGGTTCGTGCCACGCATGATTTCCTTACTGAAAAATCCATTGAAGAAATACGGTCGGCATTGATTCCTGAATATTTTCCCAATGTTGACCTGTATGCTGTCGATGATTCCGGCTCTCTGGCCGGCTTTATCGGATTGTCGGGAGAGATGATAGAGATGCTTTTTGTTGATGCCGATTGTCGGGGACTTGGCTATGGCTCCATGTTGCTGGATTTTGCAAAGGCAAACGGAGCTACACGGGTTGATGTAAACCAACAGAATCCTTCAGCCTTGCTATTTTATATATCTAAGGGATTCCATATAATCGGCCTGGATGATACGGATGAAGCCGGAAGACCCTATCCGATATTGCATCTCTCTTTATGATGGAGCATGGCCCTGCGTGTTGTCGATAATATTCCACGAATAAACCATTTAGTCATCAATCATCGGCGGACGGGTGTTTTTGTTCGGCGTGGCTTGTGTCGTAGGAGTTTATCAAGCGTGCTTTTGCCCGGCTTCCCTTTGGCGGGGGTGCTGTGCGGTTTTGCGAGAGTGGGGCGGTGCTCCTCCGACTGCCCGGGAGTGGGCATCGGTAGTTGTTGGCAAGTTTGTGCTGATGTTTCTTGAGGCTTCATGTTCTCCATGACCGGTTTTTGCTTTGATTCCGGTAGGCGTGACGATGCCGCTTTTGCTGCCTTTTGTGCCTTAGCCGCCTTTGCGGCTGCTTTGCGCTCGCGGGCGAGGCGTTGTAGTTCACGTGCGCGGTATCGGCGGCGGATTGTAGGCATAATCAACATGAATATTGCACGTGGCACTCCCGCAGTCACTTCGATTACGGTCAGGTCGCGCTGATAGGCTTCGATTGCAGCGCATATCTCGTCACGGTAATGCTTCGGCAGCCTGTCGACGGCATCCTTCCACTCCTGATCAAATTTCAAACTTTTGCCTCTCTTGCTATGTGCGTTCATTACTGTATTTTCCATAATCATTGTTTTTTCAGCAAATATAGTACGCCGAAATCCCCGATTTCACCCCATAATGTCGCGAAGCGCATTTTCTCCTCTATTAGTCCGGTCCTTCACTGTTTCGGGGCATAAGAAAAGCGACCCGAAGGCCGCTTTAAATGTTTTCACAACGGAATAATCCTTATTGTGAATTGCTTCATTTTTTGTATTGCAAAAATATGATTTTTTTATTATTCCGGCAAGTTATTGTTAAGATTATTTACTACATGTGTAAATATTCAATCAATCACAGCAATAGGAATGAAAAATATATTCGGATTAGATCTCGGAACTACAAGTATAGGATGGGCTGTTGTCAATGAAGCCGAAAACGACAATGAGCAGTCAGCGCTTATTGCTCTTGGCGAGAGGGTAAATCCACTTAGTACGGATGAGCGAACCAATTTTGAAAAGGGAAAAAGCATAACCACCAATTCCGACCGCAACCTCAAGCACGGGGCGAGGCTGAATCTATTCCGATATAAAATGCGTCGCAACAACCTCATATCGCTGTTGCGCGACAATGGAATTATCGACGACTCTTCAATCCTCGCCGAAAACGGTGAGCATACAACCTTTGAAACCCACAAGCTGAGGGCTAAGGCTGCGACTGAACGCATTGAGCTGACGGAATTTGCACGCGTACTGCTCAGCATCAATAAGAAGCGAGGCTATAAGAGCAGCCGTAAGGCCGATAGTGCCGAGGATGGTAAGGCCATCGACGGAATGTCGATAGCCAAGGAGCTTTATGAAAATGACTTGACTCCGGGACAGTACGTTTATGCTCGCTTATTGCAGAATAAGAAGTATGTGCCCGATTTCTATCGCTCCGATTTGAATGCCGAGTTCAATCGAATATACGCCAGGCAATCGACCTATTATCCCGATGTGCTCACCCCCGAGCTCGCCGAGCGGTTGAACGGCAAGAACGAAAAGGCTACATGGGCCATTATTGCTGATGCATTCAATATTAAAGGGGCCAAGCGGGCAACCAAAGGCTTCGATAAAAAAGTCGAGGACTACAAGTGGCGTGTTGACGCACTTGTCGACAAGCTCGATCCTGAACAGATAGCAAGCGTATTGAGTAAAATCAATCGCGACATATCGGGGTCGAGCGGCTATCTCGGGGCGATAGGCGACCGCAGCAAGTCGCTCTACTTCTCGGGGTTGACCGTAGGGCAGTATCAATATGAGTGTCTTGCAAAGAATCCCCATCACAGCCTGAAAAATGAGGTGTTCTATCGCCAGGATTATCTTGATGAGTTTGAGCGAATATGGACAGTCCAGGCTTCTCACCACGATAAGCTGAACGAAAAGCTGAAGAGTGAAGTGCGCGACATCATCATCTTCTATCAGAGGCGGTTGAAATCACAGAAAGGCAATGTGGCTATATGTGAGCTTGTGCAATACAGTGTCGATGTGACAGTCGACGGCAAGACAAAGCGGAAGATTGTAGGCCCTAAAGTGTGTCCCAAGTCATCGCCCGTATTCCAGGAGGCAAAGATTCTACAGATTCTCAATAACGTAAAGGTGACTAATCGTAACGACGACACTGAAAGGCCGTTGTCGGGCGATGAAAAATCGGCTTTGTTACGTGAGCTTAATTGGTGTGACAAGATGTCGGCTACTGAAGCGTTGAAGCTCATTTCGCTCAATCCGCGCATTTATTCGATAAATTACAAGCAACTTGAGGGAAACACGACCAATGCATCATTGCTGAAGAGCTTCATGTCGGTTGTCGATGTTACCGGCCACGACTCGGAAGCCATTGAAGACCTGCCGGCATCTAAAAAGGCTGAAATTGTGGAAGGGATTTTCAAGTCACAAGGCTTCAATACCGACATATTCCATTTTGACAGCAGTGTTGAACGTCAGGCGATTGAAAATCAACCGGCCTACATGTTGTGGCACCTTATATACTCCTATGAAGGCGATGATTCTATTTCGGGCAACGAGGCGCTTATTAAAAAGCTGTGCGAGAAATTCAACTTCGACTCGGAGTCGGCTGCAATTATCGCAGGGGTTGTGTTTAAGGCCGATTACGGAAATCTGTCGACACGAGCCCTACGCAAGATATTGCCCTATCTGAAGCAGGGCATGGTCTATAGCGATGCCTGCGACAAGGTCGACTATCGGCATTCCAAGAGGTCGTTGACGCGTGAGGAGATCGACAACCGGGACTACAAGAGTCGCCTCGACCTGCTGCCTCGCAATTCATTGCGTAATCCGGTTGTGGAGAAGATTCTTAACCAGATGATAAATGTTGTCAACAGCCTTATTGAAACTTACGGCCGTCCCGATGAAATCAGAATCGAGCTTGCCCGAGAGCTGAAAAAATCAGCGAAAGAGCGTGCCGACCTTATCTCGTCGATCAACAAGGCGACTGCCGATAACGAAAAGATAAGGCAATTGCTTATCAATGAGTTCGGTATTCAACGGCCAAGCCGAAATGATATAATACGATATCGCCTATACGATGAGCTTAGCGCGGTAGGATACCAAACTTTATACTCAGATACTTATATACCCCGCGAGGAACTATTTTCCAAGCGGTTTGACATTGAGCACATAATACCTCAGTCACGATTGTTTGACGACTCTTTTGCCAATAAAACCATAGAGGCGCGTGACATAAACATTGAAAAGGGTAATGCTACGGCATTGGATTTCGTTGAAGCCAAGTATGGCTCGGAATATGTCAAGGAGTATCGCAATCGTGTGGATATATTGCTTAAGGAAGGGAAAATAGGTCGCGGTAAGTACAATAAGCTTCTCACCAAGGAGAATGACATTCCCGAGGATTTCATAAACCGCGATTTGCGCAACACCCAATACATATCGCGCAAGGCGTTGGAGATACTGTCGGAAGTCGCACCCGAGGTTACGGCGACATCAGGCTCGATTACCGAGCGCCTGCGTGAGGACTGGCAACTTATCGATGTGCTGCAGGAGCTTAACTGGGATAAGTATGACAGGCAGGGCCTTACAGAAATATTTGTCAACCGTGACGGTAACACCGTGAGGCGTATAAAGGATTGGACCAAGCGTAACGATCATCGTCACCATGCTGTCGACGCAGTAGCCATTGCCTTTACCAGGGCGGAATATGTGCATTATCTTAATAATCTTAATGCACAGAGCGACAAGGGTAAGGAGTTCTACACCATACGTGAACGCTATCTTGAGCGTGACAAGCACAATAATCTGCGATTCCGTTCGCCGATTCCCGTCAAGGAGTTCCGCGCGGTGGTGAAGGATATGCTTGAAAAGTCATTTGTTTCGCATAAGTCCAAAAACAAGGTCGTGACAAAGAATGTCAATGCCACAAAGTGCAGCGGCGGTGTCAATCGAAAGGTGCAGCTCACACCCCGCGGAGAGTTACATGAAGCAACAATATGCGGTCGCATAATGCAGCCTGTCGTGGATAAAGAGAAGATTGGTGTATCTTTTGACTACGACAAGATTGCCACTGTGGCATCGGCCGTTGAGCGAAAAGCGTTGACACGCAGGCTTGATATGTTTAACGGCGACCCCAAGAAGGCATTTACGGGCAAGAACAGTCCGACAAAGAATCCCATATATATCGACGACGATCGTAAGGTTGAATTAGGTACGAAGGTGAAAACCGTTACGATGAAGTGTGTCTATACTAAAAGGAAGGAGATTTCCGAAGACCTTAAGCTTGACAAGGTAATTGACAAAGGTGTTAAGCGCATACTGCAACAGCGGCTCGACGAGTACGGCGGTGACCCCAAGAAGGCATTCACCAATCTTGATGCCAATCCCATATACCTGAATAAGGAGAAGGGCATAACCATAAAGCGGGTGACCATAACCGGTCCTACCGAAGTGGAGCCGCTTCACTCCAAGAGGGATCATCTTGGCAATGAGATGCGTGATGCCGACGGACGCACTATACCCACCGACTTTATAAACACCGGCAACAACCATCACATAGCCATATACCGTGATGCTTCGGGAAATCTTCAGGAACGTGTCATGAGCTTCTTTGAAGCCACAGCTCGTGCATGTGCTCTGCCTCCGCTTCCGGTGATCGATAAGGATTATAGAAAGTGCGACGGATGGGAATTTCTGTTTACAATGAAGCGTAATGAGTACTTTGTGTTTCCGCGATATGAATCGGTCGTAGACAGCTCAACAGGTCAGGAAAAGTTGATAAAGACATTTGATCCCAAGGCCGTTGATTTGCTCGACAGAGATAATTACGCAAAGATTAGCCCGAATCTGTTCAGGGTGCAAAAACTTGCGTCTAAATATTATGTTTTCCGTCATCATCTGGAAACCAATGTCGAGGAAGTCAAGGAACTCCGTGATATTACCTGGAAACGAATACAGACCATTAAATTAATGGACGATGCGGTAAAGGTAAGAATTGACAATCTTGGACGGATTGTCGCTGTGGGCGAATCGTAATCGTTAATAAAATTATACCATGATAAAACGTACTTTATATTTCGGTAATCCGGCTTATTTGTCGACCGAAAACCGACAGCTGGTAATAAGATTGCCCGACAAATGCGGGTCGGGCAATGCTGTTACCAAAAGTATTCCCATAGAGGATATAGGTGTTGTTGTACTTGACAACCGGCAGATAACCATCACCCAAGCCGCCTTGGAATCGCTTAGCGAAAATGCATCGGCCGTCATTGTGTGTGACAGCACTCATCATCCGGTTTCGTTACAGCTACCGCTTGATGGCAACACATTGCAGAGCGAGAGATTTGCGGCACAGATAAGGGCCTCACTTCCGTTGAAGAAGCAGCTGTGGCAGCAAACGATTCAATGCAAGATACGCAATCAGGCTATGGTGTTGTCATCGATACGCAATTGCGAAACAGGCAACATGATTGCATGGTCGTCGCAGGTGAAGAGCGGCGACAGTGACAATCTTGAGGCTCGTGCTGCAGCATATTATTGGCGTAATATGTTTCCTTCGGTTCCCGACTTTACACGTGATCGTTACGGATGCCAGCCCAATAATCTTTTAAACTATGGTTATGCGATACTTCGGGCAGTTGTGGCAAGAGCCTTGGTGGTAAACGGACTATTGCCAACGCTTGGCATTCATCATCACAACCGATATAATGCCTATTGTCTTGCCGATGACATAATGGAACCTTATCGACCGTTTGTGGATGCTTTAGTAGTTGATATCTTCGATAATTCTGACGGATTTGTGGATTTGACGACATCGGTAAAATCACGTTTGTTGTCAATTCCCACGATTGATGTTGTGATTGACGGATGCCGGAGTCCGTTGATGAATGGAGTAGGACGCACTACCTATTCATTGTATAAATGTTTTAGCGGTGAATCGCGGAAATTGGTCTATCCATCTTTCAACATTTGAGTTATACGATGAACAGTCGCATCAGTGAATATAGGGTTATGTGGGTGTTTGTATTCTTTGACCTTCCTACCGAAACGAAGCATCAGCGCAAGCAAGCTGCAAAGTTCCGCAAGAATCTTATATGCGATGGCTTCACTATGTTTCAATTCTCTTTTTATATAAGGCACTGTCCGAGCAAGGAGAATGCCGATGTGCATATTAAGCGTGTAAAAAGCTTTATCCCTACTGATGGAGTTGTGGGCTTGTTGTGCGTTACCGATAAGCAATTCGGCGCAATGGAATTATTTCAGGGAAAATCCGAAAAAAATTTGCCTATAGGAAGTCAACAACTTGAGTTGTTCTGACTTTCGGAAATTAAATCTAATGAAAACAAAAAACTGTTGTCAATAAACGACAACAGTTTTTTATTTGAAATAATCTTTGTACTATGTTGTCAATCAGTAAATTGCGTACAATCTGCTGTGAACTATACACAAAGATACAAAAAATGAAAGCAATTCACAACATAACGGCCATTTTTATAAGATTAATAAAGCTGTGAACTATACACAAAGATACAAAAAATGAAAGCAATTCACAACATATGTATGTATAAGTGAAATTGCGGCAATGCTGTGAACTATACACAAAGATACAAAAAATGAAAGCAATTCACAACTTGGCTATGGTAGTCTTCTTGATTATCTTGCTGTGAACTATACACAAAGATACAAAAAATGAAAGCAATTCACAACCCTTTGTGCACGTGAGGTGCATGCGCGCACGCTGTGAACTATACACAAAGATACAAAAAATGAAAGCAATTCACAACTATCGTCAATACCAACACGCAACAGTCAAGCTGTGAACTATACACAAAGATACAAAAAATGAAAGCAATTCACAACATACTCGCAGCAGCATTATCGTTTACCTTGCTGTGAACTATACACAAAGATACAAAAAATGAAAGCAATTCACAACAGTGCAGTCTAATTACCCCCGTTTCGAAACGCTGTGAACTATACACAAAGATACAAAAAATGAAAGCAATTCACAACAACTTGGCTGGCATTATGTCAACGGCGAATGCTGTGAACTATACACAAAGATACAATAATTAGATCAATTCACAACTGCGACAATTTGGTAAAATATGCGGCGATGCTGTTGGGTAATCGCTTCAGGTAATCATTAAAATGTTTGGGCGATATTGGGGATTGATTTTAAAGTGTTATATTTGTGGTGCTCGCGGCCGCTCTATAAGGTGAGGCAAACCTTTAGGTGGCGGTGTGGTATCCATAGAGCTCTAAGCATGCAACGGGGGGCCGCGAGAAACCTACTTTTTTATATATAAGGATTCTGTGCCTTATATCGTCGGGGCAATGTTACCCATCATTTTATGAGCGACATTTAGAAATTGTTTGATGTACATTTGGTTTGGTGTAAAAATCTCACTGCACTTGGCTTTTATGGTTTTGCGAAATATTTTATGTCCCTAAAATTAACATGATTAGAAAAATTTGTTATATTTGCAGTGCCAACTGAGGATTAAATGTCGTCGGGTGTCCGTAAGGGCACGCGGCTCCGAAGGGTAGCCACCATCAGGTGGCTTTTTTGTTATACATCATATTGTAAAAAGTAGGCTTCCTCGACCGACCGTTGCATGTTTAGAGCTCTATCGGTCGCCACCATTGCCTACGGGTATGAGGTCGCTTTATAGACCGGTCGAGGCAATTGCAAATATACGATTTTAAAGTCAAACGACAATGTGACCTGTTGAATTTAATGATTATCTCAAAAAAATTCTAATAACATTGCGTCAGAAATAATCGCCGAAACGGCGATTGATTTTTCACACGAAAAAATTTTGAGCTGTGGACTAAAAAATATAACAAAAAATGAAGCAATTCACAACTAATACAACCCTATTGATTCGGGAGGATTCATGTGAAATCGGTGCAAAGATACGAATAAGTTGAGAGCAATGCCAAATTTATTTGGACATTGCCGAGCGTGAGTATCTAAAAATATAGAGGCTTCATTTGATTGTGAGCATGTAACCAAATCCGCGCTGGTTGATGATGGCGATTGCCGGGTCGTGACGCAGGGCACGGCGCAGCTTGTGGATATAGCCGTGCAGCGAATTGCGGTTGCTGGGGTCGTCGCGCTGCCATACGGCAATCATCAATTCGGATGCATCTACCGTTTTGCCTATGTTGGAAGCAAGACGCTCAAGAATCATGGCCTCGAAATGCGACAATTCGACAACGTTATCGCCCATGGTCAGCATCTGGGTCGTCGTGTTGAATGTGTATCCTCCGATGGCAAACTTTGTGTCGTCGCTTCGGTTGTCGCCGTATCGGCGCAGCAATGCCTTGATTCTGATTATGAGCTCGCGCAGTTCAAAAGGCTTCTTGATGTAGTCGTTAGCTCCTATTTCAAATCCCTTCTCAACATCGTCGATGGCGCTTTTAGCGGTAAGGAAGAGTAGGGGGACCGCAGGTGACAAGCGCCGTATTTCCTTGGCCATCGAAAAGCCGTCCATGCGTGGCATCATCACATCGGCTACTACAATGTCGGCTCCGGCGGTCTTGAATTTGTCCAGTCCGTCGATTCCGTCAACGGCCTCGATCACCTCATAGCCCTGACTGCGCAGGGTATCGGCTACTATCAGGCTGAGGTCGGCCTCATCTTCTACAAGCAGGATTCTATTCATTGTCGTTGTTGAATTTAATAGTAAATGTTGAGCCCTCGCCCTCCTTGCTCTTGACATTGATGTGCCATCCCATCTTGTCGAGAATGCTCTTGACATAGTAGAGCCCGATGCCGTAGCCGCGCACATCCTGCCGGTTGCCGTGAGGCACGCGGTAGAACTTGTTAAACAGATAGGGAATCGATTTTGCCGGGATGCCTATGCCGTCGTCGGCTATCGACAGGCCGTCGGCATCGTATGTCATTACGATTCTCACCCGGTCGCCTGAGTATTTGATGGCGTTGTCGATGAGGTTGTTAAGCACGTTGGACAGATGCGTTTTGTCCGACTCCACCGAAACGTTGTCATCGCCTTTTATTTCGATAGTTATCGCCTTGTCGCCCCTCATTCGCTGGGCCGCTGCAATTTCCTCCAAGAGAGGACGCAGTTGCACGGCCTCTTTTTCCAGCTTCATGGTTTTGCGTCGCTCCATGCTCATTGCGAGAATGTTTTCCACAAGTTCACCGAGCCGCTTGAGCTGCTTGTTGGCAATAAGGAGGTAGGTTTCTTTCTTCGACGGATCGTTGCTCGTGTCGTAGTTGAGCAGTGCGTCATTTGCCGAATAGGCTATGGCTATGGGGGTCTTCAGCTCGTGGGTCATGTTGCTTACAAAATCGTCCTTCATCTCCTCGATAGTCCTGAGTCGTGACACTGTTCGGTAAAGATAGATGAAAGCGAGTGAGAATACAGCAGTAAGCAGGATGACAGTCACTATCACGCCCGACATTTCGGAAAATATATGGCGGGTCAACGGCGTGATGTAGGCGCGATAAGCCAATTCGGCATCGGGGTTGAAGCTGTAGGTTACTACATCATAGTCGTCGGCAATGTCACGAGAGTTGCGCTTGACCACATTACCCTGCAGGTCGATGACCTCGACGGCAACAAATTGAGGTCGAATGAAACGGTCGTTGAGGCGTTTGGTGAACACGCTGTCCATGATTTCCAGGTTTATATCGACATAGGGGTCCATGACCGAATGAAACTGCTTGCCCACGGTGTTGACAAACTTATTGGCAAACGAAATGTCCTTATCGGTCGAGATGCTGCCGGTTGCCACTGAGCCGTCGGGGTAGCGGGTGGCTGAGATCATGTTTCCTTCCGAGTCCTGTATGACTGATGTTTCCCCTCGGCGTTCGCTTCCCGGCTCCTGTTCGCCTGACGCAATCTTGGAGCGCGTTTCACGATTGGCTCTTTCGGCTCTAATCCACAGCTCGTCAAGGTCGGCATCGGCCAACGCGCTTTTCACATCCCTCTCGACGGTCGAGCGTATTGACTCATAAAGATTTACGAGATAACACACATTGCAGGCGAAAATCACTGCAATGATTATGATGAATGTAGTCGATATGGTTTTAAAGCGTTTCATTTATTGCACTTGTTTAATCACGATTGGAAACACAGCTAAGTTGTGCATCGCAAATTTAATAACAATCCGTTACATTAATGATTAAACTTATTGCGATTTAAGACTAAATAAGGGAACGTGTTGTGATTGCTGCTGATTTCAGTTATAAATTTGCGATGACAAACTTTATCGTGTCAACGACATCTATGTTTCGCTATGTTTCAACAATCATCGCCCTCGTTCTCTCGGCGTTGCTGACCGAGGGGCTGGCCCGGGATGTGGTAGTGGTCGATTCGGTTAACCGCAGTCCATTGCCCGGAGCGTCAATATTTGACCGCCAAGGTAACTCGATAGGCATAAGCAATTCAAAGGGCCGCACACCCTATATTGCCGATGAAAGCTATCCGATAACCGTGCGTTATCTCGGTTTCAAGGAGAGTGTCGTGACGGCGGCAAGCGACGACACGATAGCACTTCAGGAAATCGTGTCGGAATTGCCCGAGGTGGTGATTGAGTCACGGAGTCACAAGGTGATGCACATTCTGGCCTATGTGCGTGAATACTCGACATTGACAACCTACACCGACACCGTGTTCCTGTTCCGTGAAAAGATGGTCGACTATATGTTGACACCCGACAAAAAGTCGAAGTTCAAGGGATGGTCAAGTCCGAGGATTATGGCGTGCAAGTCCTACTACCGATTCAGCAACGCTGACGGGCTCGACAGTGTGAGCGATGCGAGCAACCATCATTTTTCGTGGTCGGACTGGATAGGCGTTGTGCCGGTTGCCGAGATGCCCTCGGCCTTGAGGGGAGTTGAATATGCTACCGATACGCTGCGCGGTAAATACAGTCCCACCGAAATATGGATTAGAAACAGCGACCGCGTCACCGTAAATGTCAATGTATTGGCCGATACGACAAGCCGGAAGTGGGTACCCAATCTGTCGGGATTCTTTCGCAGAAATCTTGATTTTGAGAATTTCAGGGTGAGGTTCAATTACGGCGATGTGGTGGGCGACACTATTTCGCCTATGGACTTGGCCGGATATTCATTCAATATAGAGTCAAGAGGACGCGGACATGAAATGTTTAGATTCAATCGTGTCGACGAGCCATGCTTTGTGAGCACCTATGCCGAAGTTTATATATTGGACAAGGAGTATATAACCGTAAAGGAGGCCAAGAAGTGGGACAAGCATAACTTCATGACCGATGAGATAGGAATTTACCGCCCCTTGGAGGCTCCTGAGCTGCAGCCGTCGATTTTGGATCTTATGGCCAGGGTTGACAATATCGACAAAGAGGGGGTGAGATTGGGACAGGAGCCTGACTCCCGAATGATAAGTCAACATCTAAACAACCAAAACTTCAAGCTTGGAAACCGATTGCTGTTTATGCTGAAACAATTGACGGGAATATCGCTCATCAAATCAAATAAAAACATGAATCGTCAATGGGGCGATTTCAAAAAGGGAAAGAAACGAAGCAGCAACAGGTTGAGCAAATTTTAGACTTCATTTGCCGTATTCGATTCCTGCTTTAACACGTTTATTGTAGGTCGCGAAACTGCTGTAGGCATTGTAGGTGATGACACATGCGCCAAAAATCTCAAACCATCCCTTGGCGTCGATGCTGCGGGCAAGTATCGGGGTGACTATCCAGGAAATGATTATGACGCATCCTAAAAGCGTGAGCAGGAACGAGATATTTCTTTTTATGCGGTTACTTACAGCCATATTGTCGTTATCATTTACGCTGCAAAGTTATAAAAAAAGCACATACAGGCAAGTAAATGGATGGGGTTGTGTGCCGGAATAGCGATATTTTGTTTATTTTTGCATCGGTAAAAATCACATTTCAACAATGCGCACGCTTCTTTACATGGCTATACTGCTGGTAATCACCGGATGCAGTTGCTCAAGTCCCCGATTGAGGGAGCTTGACGAGGCTCAGCGCATGATTACCGAAGACCCTCGGGCCGCTCTCGACTGTCTGAATGTGATTGATGTTTCGGAGTTCGGCGACTCGGCCACAATGGCGCGATGGGCGTTGCTCTATTCCGAGGCGATGGTGGCCAACAACCTGTCGGCGCCTACCGACACCATAATCAACATCGCTGTCGACTACTATGAGCGTCACAACGAGCGGGCTGAATTTCAACAGGCTTGCAGGCTTAAGTCGCTGATTACCGCCGGCGATAAAAAGGACGTGCTTGCGTCGGCCCTATATCTGCAGAAGGAAAAGGAGTTCATGCTTTACAACGAAAGGGTGAAGCGCGAGCGATTGATGACATGGGGATTGCTAACCATAGTGTTGGCTGCGGGTGTCATCGTGTGGCAACGACAGCGACTTAAAATCAAGACTATCCAGAATGATGCTTTGATGGCTGAAGCATCGGGCCTGAAGTGCATGATTGATGTTAGGAACAGGGATGTCGACAAGCTTGAATCGACTTTGCATCGGTTGCTCGACGGCCGCTTCGCGCTCATCGACTCGCTGTGTCAGACCTATTACGAGTCGCAGGGCACAAAGAGCGAGCGAAAGACCATTGCCGATAAAGTGAAGAGCGAAATCGAGGCCGTGAGTTCCGATTCATTTGGCGACATGGAGCGAGCCGTAAACGACTGCTGCAATAATCTGCTTGTGGGGCTTAAGGAGATATGCCCCGACATAAAAGCCGACGACTACAAGCTTGCGGTGTTTCTTGCGAGCCGACTGTCGACACGCACGATCAGCCTGCTTTTAGGCGAGTCGGTCGATGTGGTCTATAAGCGTAAGTCACGACTTAAAATGCGCTTGAAGGCGATTGCCGACAATCCCTATCCTCAAATTTTGGAGATTTTTTGACCCGAATCAATGCGTGTCAGGAAATATGTGAATGCGATTCGGTAAGTGGCTTGTATTTAGTGTCTTGCGGGCTGCGATGTCAGACTTTTATTTTGGCGTTACACATGATTCATGAGTAATTTTGTGCAAAAAAATTACATCACACTCATGAACATTAAAGTTTTAGTCACATTAGCTTCAATCATTGCAATGTCGACCGCCAATGCACAGAATCATGAATCGGCCGACAGTCTTAACCGGGAACTTCAGGAGATAGTGTTCACGGCCAAGCAACCGGCCACAAGACTTGAAGGCTCCACTCTCGTTTCAACTATCGCCGGGTCCAATCTCAGCAATCTCGGCAATGCTCTTGATGTGCTCGCGCAATTGCCCATGATAAAGGTTGACGACAGCACGGTGAGTGTAGTAGGGCGCAGCAACACGGAGATATACATCGACGGCCGTCCGATGCGTGACAACATGGAACTGCAGCAGCTGTTGTCGGGCAACATAAAGCGGGTTGAACTGCTTATGGCTCCCGGGGCAAGGTACAGCAGCACTACCGATGCCGTGATAAAAATAACCACACGGCGTGACTTCCTGCAGGGGTTGTCGGTCACCGACCAATTCACGCTTAAGCGCAGGCGCAAATGGTCGCTGGTCGATTTGGCCGACTTGAACTATCGGGCGGGAGCTTACGACTTTTTCCTGTCGGGAGCGTTCAATCACGATAATACGGTTGTAAACGGGAGCACTGTCAACACACTGAAATATAACGGAGAAACTACTACGGTGGGCAGTTCGCAGAACAACCGCTATCCCACCAATACGGGAAGCGTAAAGAGCGGATTCAACTATTCAAAGGATGCCTTGTCGTTTGGGGCATACTACCGCTTCAGTCCCGAGCGAGGTAAGTTTTCCAACATCGGCACCGAATGGCTTAATGACCAATCGCCTGTGTCGCGAATCATCAACCGGGATATTCGGGGTCGAAGCCACTATGTGTCGATGTATTACGACAATACATTCTCCGACCGCTATCTGCTTCATTTTGACGGCGATTTCCGATCCTCGGTCGTCGACAACCAAGTCGCCGTCACATATCCGGCGACAACCGATGCCGCAGTAAATTCGGCCGACCATCGGCGCTCTACATTGTGGGCGGGTAAGCTGTGCCTTGACTTCCCGCTTGCCCACGGCGATTTTACTGTAGGCACCCAGGCTACCTACACACGCACCAAACTCGACTACATGATGCTGAATCAAGATGTGGAATCCTATATTCCGTCGTCGTTTACCGATGCACGGCAGGCATCGGCTTCGGCGTTTGCATCGTGGCGCAGGACATTCAATCGGTTAAGCATGTCGCTGGGATTGCGTTACGAGTATGTCGACTATGACTTCAGCGTCGACGGGAAGCGTGACAACGATGTGAGCCGACGCGACAACCTGCTCACACCCGACCTGTCGCTCAGTTACACGTTTAACGACCGCGCTCAGGTGAGTCTGAGCTATAAGATGGCTACAGTCAAGCCTTCGTATTCACAACTTACAGGGGCGCTAAATTATGTGGGACTTCATGAAATCGAGGGCGGAAATCCGGCTCTTCGCGATGAACGGATGCATGATGTGCAACTGTTTGCAATGTGCGGCGACTTCATGCTTCAGTCATCGTTGACGCGCAGCATCGACACCTATGCATTTGTCAAGCAGCTATATCCGGCCCATAATCTGCAGTTGATGATGCATCCTGTCAACATCGATGTGTCGTCGGTCAGCCTTTACCTTATATGGAGTAGGGCGGTTAAGTTCTGGACTCCCAATGTCACGGCCGGCATCTACAAGCAGTGGCTCGACATTGACGGCACATGCTACAACAAGCCGATTATGTCCTACTACTTCGACAACACTTTCACCCTTCCTCACGGATGGTTGATCACCGCCAACATAAGCGGCCAGTCGCAGGGTGACATACACACCAACCGATTTGCTTCATCGCCCTTCATGATGGATGCATCGATAGGCAAGACAATGCTTAACCACTCGCTAACGCTGAAGCTGTCGGCAACCGACCTGTTCAATACGGCCAATAACAACTGGACAATGAATACATTCGGGGTATTTGTCGACAAACGCCAGAGTTACAACCAACGTGGCATTGCGTTGAATGTTATCTATCGATTCAACCCCCGTCAAAATAAATACAAGGGTAGGGCTGCCAATGAAGAGGAGATGAAGCGTCTTTAATTTGCAGGAATATCCTTTATGGAATCAAATATTAGTCATATATTTGTAGTGCAATAAATTAAACGTTTCATTAATGAAGAAGCAGGTGAAATTCAGTACGTGGTCTACGATGCTGTCGGCATCGGCCATCATCGTATTGCTCTATGTGCTTAAATACACTAAGGACGACATGTCTTATTGGTGTATTGCTATAGAATTGATGCTTATTGTGCTTGTGGCTGTCACGTTGCGTGACGGCAGGAAATATATGCTCGGATGTGACGATGCAGGCGAAATGGTTTCGGCGATAAATTCACGGCTTTGCGTGGCATAAAAATAATAAGGTTATGCGTAAAAATCTCTATGTCGACATTTGGACAAGACTTGTACCTTACATAATGCAGGCGCTTCAACAGTCAATGCTGGAAGAATCAGCAATGGCCATGCAGCTGAATCCCGATGCGTTTAATGCGGCAGGGAATCGCAAGAGCTATTCATTCAGCCTCACATTTGTTAACGGCTATTCCCGTATAAACGAAGGCAGCGCCGTTTCGCGTGATTTGAGAATGACATTGCTTGGAAATGTAAAGTTCAAAGAGTTTTCGGCTAATAAAACAATCACGTTACGACTCGACAATACATTCCGCCTTATAATGTCGTGCAAACTATCGTAATGTTGGGTGATCGGGCAACATTTCAATGAAATTGTCGGCCTCTTCTCTCGAATGAAACACTATCACATTGACACCGGCATTGCAGTCGTTGAGCAGCCGGTCGATTACCGGGGCCTGTTGCGTGGGAAAGTCAATGATCCATTGACGGAATTCCGGGTCCATAGTGTCCTCGCTCCAAGGCATATCCTCGCGTTTGCGGCCTACACGCTCTTCGGCTCCCGCGAGGCAGATGTGGAGCGGTAGGTTGAAGTAGAACACTGTATCGCAGTGGCTTAGCCGTAGCGGAAGTGTATGAAGATAGTTGCCGTCGATAATCCATTCAGGTTGAGCGACTATCTCGTTAAGACGCTTTATGAATTCATCTCGAGAGAGGGTGGTCTTGTCGGGCAAGTGCCATATCATGTCGAGATAATGTATTGGCAGACCGGTCTTTGCGGAAAGTTTCCTTGAAAATGTACTTTTCCCCGCACCGGGACAACCGATAACTATTACCTTCTTCATTTAAGTCGTAGAGTTTATTCCGTTTTCGTTTGAGTCATGGAGTTTATTCCATGACGCAGCGACGACGGAAAAATCATTGTCATATTCCGCGAAATTAATCATAAAATTCGGATTGTCGGCTTCGCACTGAACATTTTTCTGGCCTTGTGGCAGCCCTTCTGTTTCTCAGCATATCCGATTGCAACACCGGAGCAGAGAGCCGCCAAACTCGACATCGCGGACTTCCTCTTGGATGCGGCAAGCCGGAATACCCCCATTGTAGGAGCTGCCGAGGAAGCCTGTCAGCTTGCTGAAAGTAGGGAGGATTTTAGTAATAAAATTCCGTAGCTTATTATGGCATTTTCATCCGATGTCTCCGACCTCTCCCGAAAAAGCCATCTGACATCGAGCCTACTCCCGGCTCTCCTTTGCGATTGATACGGAATTTTACCTTAACCAATTTAATTCAAGACTATATGACAACACAATATGCAGTGTGCCACATGGAGCGTGGCGCAGGCAACGATTCGGGTATGTCCTTGTCATGTGTGCTTCACATGGATGAGAAGACACCACACCTTCACGCAACGGTTGTTCCCATTGTAACGGCACCACGCACACGCCGTAAGCGCGAGGGTGAACAGAAGTACAAGGAGAAAGCTCCGGCACCGAGGCTGTGCGCCAATGAGATGATGACACGCGGCAAGCTCCGGCAATATCAGGATACATACGCAGAGGCAATGGCCGGATTCGGATTGAAACGCGGTGTCGTTGCGAGTGGTGCCAGACATCAGACGCAACAGCAATACAGCCGTCAGCAGGCACTCGAACTTCAGTCAGACATCGAAAGACTGACAGCTGAGATTGAGAAACTTACGGCTGAGAAGGTAAAGGTGGAGAAAGGAGCGAAGGACGGTAAGAACCGCATCCTCTCATGGCTTGGCAGCGGGGAACTGCCGAAACTGGAGAAGGAAGTTGCCGACAAGGACAAACAGATTGCCGCATTGCAAAAGCGACTCACCGACATGCAGAAGCGGTATGACAGTCTGAAAGCCGATTCGCTTCGTGAACACAACTCTTACCAAAAGGAAATCGACGCGGCGACCAAACGAGCTGCCGAATGGGAGAACCGTTATAATGCCGAACACAACCGGACGAAGGAGCTGCACCGCTTGGCATACCCCGAGAGATACCATCTGTCTTCAGGAGCGGAGCTTATAAGCGGCTGGATTCCAAACCGTATGTACCCCAGTCTGTCAATCACGACGCTGTTTCATGGAAACGAGTTCAAGAACACCTCTTATAATCTGCCCCAGAATCTTCTTGACAAGTACGACAGTGGCGCAATCACTCTTCATGAATTGGTAAACGAGTTGTTTGAGCCGTGGGAGCAGGTTGATGAATCACAACACAGCCTCCTCGCCATAGCACTCCAGACCGCCGCCGGTGGAATCCCGGCACCGCATGTAGGCACCGGCTCTGGTGGTTCATCTTCCGATTTGCCTTGGAACGATAACGACAAGAACAAATTCCAAAAAACGAAGTTCAAAGGACGGCGATAAGGAAGTTTGGAGTCGGATGAATACTACTGACAAATATTCAGTTAATTATATAGGATTACAGGAGAATATTAAACAGATACCCTGAGATTACAGCCGTCAGGAATATTACAGCGACAATCATGGCGACAAGTTTCTTTTTGAAGATACTTGCAAGCATCGACATTTCCGGAATTGCCATGCCTGCGCCACCGATAACAAGTGCTATCACAGCCCCGATACTCATGCCTTTGCCCATTAATGCTACGCCGATAGGTATTGCGGTCTCTGCACGGATATAAAGTGGCACTCCGATGATGGCTGCGACAGGTACAGCGAATGGATTGTCCGGTCCGGCGATTTTCAACACCCAGTCGCTTGGCATATATCCGTAAATCACAGCTCCTAATGCAACACCGATTATAAGATACCAGAAAATCGGGCGTAGCGTGTCCCATCCGGCACGAAGTGCTATAGCTATTTTCTGACTCCACGGGAGCTTCTTGGCCTCAATGGGCTTTTCACCCGCCGAACAGCAGGATTGCTTTTTCAACCTTACGTTTTTGACATATTTCTGAGCATCTACTTTTTGCAATCCCCAGCCGAAGAACACAGCGCAGAGGAAGGCAATCGCCACATATATGAGCATAGCTTTGATGCCTACCAATGCTCCCAACATTGCTATAATAATCGGGTTAAGCAACGGAGATGCAATAAGGAATGACATCCTGGCTCCGAAAGGTACGCCGGCATTGAGGAAACCTACAGTCATGGGGAGAGTAGAACATGCACAGAAAGGCGTGAGTGCTCCGAATCCTGCGGCTATAACATTTCCGAAGAATCCGGCCTTTTCAATTTTCTTGCTGATCTTCTCCTGAGGAATATACATCAGGATAATCTCGACAATCGCCGTTATCACGATGAACAATACGACAAGCTCAACCGTGATATAGCAGAAATACCAAAGGGTATCGAGTAATGTATTCATATCATCAGTTTTTAAAATATTTTCTTGTGTTGTTTGCAATCTTAACCAATGTGAGCATCACCGGCACTTCTACCAATACTCCCACAACTGTAGCAAGCGCTGCGCCTGACTGTACTCCGAATAGAGAGATGGCTACGGCAACCGACAGTTCAAAGAAATTACTTGCTCCTATCATTCCTGCCGGAGCTGCAACATTATGTGGGAGTTTCCATACTTTAGCCCATCCATAAGTAATGAAGAATATTAAGAAGGTCTGTAATATCAATGGGACAGCAATCAAAACGATATGAAAAGGATTTGAAAGGATCGTTTTCCCTTGAAAAGAGAAAAGTATTATAAGCGTAAGCAACAAACCAATAATGGTCCACTTGTTGAATTTGTTGACAAATACAGTATTAAAGTAATCAATTCCATAGCGGCGGACTACTAATATCCTTGTGATTATTCCAGCGACAAGCGGAATTACCACAAACAATACGACTGATAGTATTAGTGTCGCCCAAGGAATAGCGATACCTCCGATACCGAGAAGGAATCCTACTATCGGAACATAAGCCACCAGAATTATAAGGTCATTTACCGCGACTTGAACAAGTGTATAGGCCGCATCTCCCTTTGTAAGATAACTCCATACAAACACCATCGCGGTGCATGGAGCAGCACCAAGAAGAACAGCACCAGCAAGATATTGGTCGGCAAGTGCTGTTGGAATAAATGTCTTAAATACTACGAAGAAGAACCAGGCAATGCCAAACATGGTAAACGGCTTTATAAGCCAGTTGGTGACACAGGTTATCAGTATTCCTTTCGGACGCTTACCGACGTTCCTGACACTCTGGAAATCCACCTTGAGCATCATGGGATAAATCATCAGCCATATCAGGACAGCGATAGGGATGGATACATTGGCATACTCCCATTTACCCAATGTCTCAGGTACAGCGGGGATCCATTGACCGATGGCAATACCGGCAATGATGCAAAGCGTAACCCATATTGTAAGGTATCGCTCAAAAAATCCTATCCCTTTGTTTTCCTTACTCATTTCAAATTCTTCTTATAAAATTCTTCGAATCGGTCCTTTATTTCGTCACGCACACGACGAAATTCGCTCATGATGTAGTCTTCAGAGCCGACAGCATCGGAGGGATCATCGAAACCGATATGAATACGATGCTTTACATTGCCGACGAATGACGGGCAACTTTCGTTGGCGCCTCCGCATACAGTTATGACATAGTCCCAGGACTCCTTAAGGTATTCATCAACATTGTGCGGCGTATGGCCGCTGATGTCGATGCCTCTTTCCTTCATTACCTCTACGGCACGAGGATTGACTCTTTCAGCCGGTCTCGTTCCTGCTGAAAATACCTTTATATTCGGGTCAAACGACTGGAGGAAGCCGTGAGCCATCTGACTGCGGCAACTGTTGCCGGTGCATAGAATCAATACTTTCATTTTTCATTCGATTTAGAAGAAATAACCGTAAACCCATCCGGAAATGGTTGCCATGACAATTACAAGAGCGACATATATCACAGTCTTTTTCGTACCCATCACACTTCTTATGACAAGCATATTCGGAAGCGACAGTGAGGGTCCGGCAAGCAGCAGGGCAAGAGCGGGGCCTTTACCCATGCCGGATGCGAGCAATCCCTGAATAATAGGCACTTCGGTAAGAGTGGCGAAATACATGAATGCTCCCGTGAAACTTGCGAAGAAGTTAGACAATAACGAATTACCACCGACAGCCCATTCAACCCAACTGTTGGGAATAATACCGGGCAGCTCTATACCATCATGCGTTGAACCGAGCAGGAATCCCGCTGTCAATACTCCGACGGCAAGCAGCGGCAATATCAGTTTGGCGAATCCCCATGACGATAACGCCCACTCCCTGTTTTCATCATCGTTTTTGTCGCATAGCAATATGATTGCAAGTACAGCGACAGAAACTATCATAGGCACAAGGGGAGCCAGTTTTGCATCGGGAATGAAAACATTTGCGCTGAAAGCTGAAATCGCGACGGCGACAGCACCGATGATAATCCATCGGGCTTTCAGGTGGAGTATCTTCACAAGAATCACACACAGACCTATTGCAAGGGCTGATGTTATCCACCATTTAGCCCCATAGATAGCAGCCCAGATACCACGGTCGATTGCCGCCGGTGCGCCCCAGTTGGCAAACACAAGGATTGCCACGAGAGTAAAGAAGAACACAGCGGTCTGCCCAAGCGGGCGTTTCTCCGGCGGTGGGACGATATTCATCTGTGCAGCCTCCTTATCCCGTTCTTCCTTACGGAAGATAAACGACATAACAAGACCGATTACCACAGCGAAGGTAACGGCTCCGATTACACGAGCAAGTCCCATTTCCAGTCCGAGGATGCGTGCGGTAAGAATTATCGAGAGTATGCTGATGGCCGGACCGGAATATAGAAACGCTATTGCCGGACCAAGACCCGCTCCGCGCTTGTAAATGCTGGTGAACAACGGGAGAATAGTGCATGAACACACGGCAAGGATGCCTCCCGATACTGAGGCCACGGTATATGACACCCATTTCTTTGCATTTGCACCGAAATATTTTAATACCGCTCCCTGACTTACAAACACCGCAATCACACCGGCTATGAAGAATGCCGGGAGAAGGCAGAGAACGATATGCTCACGGGCATACCACTTGGCAAGGTCAAGAGTTGAGTGTATGGCGGTCAACAGCGTTTCACTGTTGACAGGCATGAAGAACGCGGTCAGAAATATGACAACAGTCCATATCAGAAATTTGACATCTTTTCTTGTGTTCATAACAGTCCATGTTGTGTTCAGATTATATTCCGAGTGCCTTCTTCACTTCGTCAGCTGTCGGAACGTGTCCCTTGATTTTTACCGTCCCGTCAACGACCACCGCCGGCGTCGTCATAATGTTGTAGCTCATCATCTCGGCTATATCCTCGATTTTGGATAGCTTGACATCAACATGGTTTTCTGCGATTACGCGCTCGACTACCCTGTATGTTTCCTTGCATTTGGAACAGCCGGGACCCAGCACGAGAACCTCTTTGGCTTCCCCTCCGGCAGTAGCAGTGCAGCAGGAAGAATAAGTCTCGGAACCACATCCGCAAGAGGCCTGCGGTTTGTCATCATCTTCGACGATGATATTGTCGCCACACGAGCATTTGGGCTTTGAAGAGAAGAGATTAGCCCAGAATCCTTTTTTGTTTTCTTTGTTATTTCCCATTTGTTTTATTATTTGTCTTTCGCCTTTCAACGAATATTATTTATAAAATTTTTAGAAGAACATTATAACGCAATAGTACGCGCCGACACCTATAAACAGAAGCCCGACAATAATGTTAAGCCATTTCTGAATAGTGCGCAGTTTGCCGTAGAACTCGCCGACTTTTTCAACGCTGAACGCGAGAATCCATGCTACTGCAAGCACCGGGAGAGCGGTGGCGACCGCAAACAACACAGGCAGAAGCCATCCCGCACTTGCTGTAACCGACATCGGTATAAGCATCCCGAAATACAGAACACCGCTTGACGGACAGAAAGCCATCGCAAACAGAACTCCAAGCAATAAGGCACCCCAGCCACCTTTGCGGGCAAGTCCTTCACCGTTGCCGCCGAAACCGAACTGTGGAATATTGAGCTTGTGTCCGAACAGCATGAACAGACCGATAACCAGCAGAAGCGGTCCGAGCAGCAGCTCACCCCATTTCCCGATGGTCTTCTGTATGCCGAACACGCTTGCCCCCTCTTTCAGAATTGAGATAAGGATAATGCCGAGAACGGTATATGCGATTACACGACCAATGGTGTAAAGGACACCATTTCGGAAAATGCATCTGCGGTTATCGATGTCCTTGCTGATGTAGCCTATTGCGGCTATATTGGTTGCAAGCGGACACGGCGAGATGGCGGTGAGCAATCCGAGGAGGAAAGCCGTCAGAGCCGGAGCCGTGCTGTTGTCAAGTAAAGTCTGTAACCAGTCCATTATTTCAACAATTGCCGGATTTTGTCAGCAAGACCTTTTTTGAAGCCGTCCGGATTGTTACGGGCATTACCGAAGCCAAACTCAGTGAGGTTGTTGCGGCTCTCTTTCCCGTCTTTCCATTTGTTGACAAAGAGGGAGGACCATGTTACTTCGTACTTGTCAGCAATTTTTTCTCCTTCAGGGGTAGAAATATCCACTGTCTTGAATACGACAGTGCCGTTTTTCAGCTCGTTTGCAAAGAGTGTATTTACGACCTCCTTTGCGTTTTTCTCGATAGCCATGCAGGTGGCACAGCGTTGTTTGCCGTGGAAATATATCACTTCCACTCTATCCTTTTCAGGAGATTTTGCAGTGGCGGTATTCTCCCCGCTTCCGCACGACATCAGCCCTATCATAAGGGCGAAAAACATCAGTAACTTTTTCATGTGATTATCATTTAATTTAGATTGTTATTTGCCGAATTACGAACATTGGTGGTAAAAAAATAGTGCTTACGAACAGCAGCTATTCTTTTTTGAGGGACAGCAGTCGTCAAGCATCTGTGAAAACAGTTGCCGGGCAAGTTTCCAGTTCTCTACGTTGATGCAATACTTTACTTTTGGCGGCTCGATGGTGCCTTGTATCAGCCCCGCCTCTTTCAACTCACTCAGATGTTGCGACACTGTGGCCTTTGCTATCGGAAGCACCTCGTGAATGTCGCCAAAGAAACATTCGTTTCTCTGAGCGAGAAAATTGAGAATCGCTATCCGCGTTGGATGCCCCATCGCTTTCGCAAACCTCGCAAGACGCTCCTGTTCGGGTGTTATCTCTAATTTTGCCATATCATTTTTTTATTTGTTGTTCGCAAAATTACAAACAACATTTGATATATCCAAACATAGCGATGATTTTTTTGAGGCGAGCAAAGTCTCACGAGGATTACGTGATGTTAAATGACATTAAATAATCCGGCACCACTAAGTTGTCAAAACATCGTATCATTTGATGATAATAAAACACCCAATATTACTGCCATTTCTAGGTGTAATATTGGGTGTAGATTTTACAAATGCTTGATAATCAAGCTAATTAGCGGAAAGACAGGGATTCGAACCCTGGGTACCCGTAAGGGTACAACGGTTTTCGAGACCGTCCCGATCGACCACTCCGGCATCTTTCCTTGGAGGTTTACGGCGACAAAATTACAAATTGTTTTGGACGCTGCAAAATAGTTTTGCGTTTTTTTGTCATTTAATTCCTATCGTCGTTAATAACTCGCTGACAGCTTGCGATATATTGTCGCTGTGCCGGTTGAGGCATTTTATGAACAATGACCCGATTATGGCTCCCGATGAGTTGCCGAAAGCCTCTTGCAGTGTCGCGGGGTTGGATATTCCGAATCCTATGAGCCTATTGTGTTGTAGCGGCATGCGGTTGATGCGCTTGAAATAGGCTATCTGTTCATCGGTGAAGCGATCCTTGGTGCCGGTGGTCGATGCCGACGAAACCATGTAGATGAATCCCGAGCAGTTTTTGTCGATCAATTGGATGCGTTGTTCATCGGTTTCGGGGGTGATGAGCATTATTATGGGTATGTCGTACTTATCGCAAAGGGCTTTGTAGTCCGACATATATTCGCCAAACGGCAGGTCGGGAATTATCAATGCGTCTATACCCACTTCCTTGCAGCGTTCAAACAGTCGCTCGATTCCATATTGAATCATGGGATTAAGGTAGCCCATCAATACGAGCGGTGTGTCGGGCGCTTCCTTTCTTGCCTCGGCTACTTGCGACAAGAGCAGCTGCAGGTTCATGCCGTTGTTGAGTGCCACGGTCGAGCTGTGCTGTATGGTCTTGCCGTCGGCCATCGGGTCGGAGAAGGGCACGCCTATTTCAATCATGTCGACGCCTTGTGAGGCAAGTTGCTTTATTATTTCGCCGGTTGAGTCGATGGCGGGGAATCCGGCGGTAAAATACACTGACAGAATATTATTTTGTTTTCTCCCAAAAAGGTGTTGCAGTCGGTTCATTTTCGTTGAATTTTCTTAGTGAAAGGATGAAGTTGATTAATTTGTGGAGGTCTTTGTGGCCCGGTTCTGACTCAAACCGGCTGTTTATGTCGATTCCGGCCATTCCCGGACGCATTGCATTGACTATCGAGTCGACATCGTCGGGGCCTATGCCTCCGCTTAACATGTAGGGAATGGATAACGGATAGTCGTCGAGAAGCTGCCAGTCAAACTTGCGGCCTGTGCCTCCATGTGACGATGGCGTTACGTTGTCAAACAGGAACATGTCGACGCTTCCGTCATATTGCAGAAGGCTTGTCCAGTCGATTTCGCTGCCGATGCTTACAGCCTTGAACACAGTTAATCCGCTGTCGCGCAGCCGCCGGCACATTTCGGGCGATTCCTCTCCGTGGAGCTGCACTATCTTGAATCGGTAACGGTTGCAGATATCGATTATGTGGTCGTAATTGTCATTTACAAATACGGCGACGGGTCTTATGAAGCCGGGAAGCGACATTACTGTCATGGGATCCAATTCGCAGGCGTTGCGAGGTGATTTGGGATAGAAAATGAATCCCATAAGCATAGGTGCCAGCGATGCGACTTGGGCAATGTTGTCGGGCTCGCGCATGCCGCATATCTTAATCATCATCTCGCTATGGCGAGGAGTGGGGAATGTGGATTTATTCTGTTGCATTGATGAAATCTTTAAGGGCTTTGCCGGGGTGTTGGTGCTTCATGAATGTTTCGCCTATCAGAAATCCACGATAGCCGACATCGCGGAGCCGATGAATTTCGGCGATGGAGGAGAGGCCGCTTTCAGCCACCTTTACAATGTCGTCGGTGAGGGCTGATGCCATCTGCAGCGAAACATCGGTATCGGTGACGAATGTCGACAGATTGCGATTGTTGATTCCCACCATGTCGACCTCGGGATTGAATCGGTCGAGCTCATCCATGTCGTGCAACTCAAGCAGCACTTCCATTCCCAATTGATGGGCAGTGTCGGTGAACTTCACTATGTCGTTGAATGACAGGATTGATGCTATAAGTAGTATGGCATCGGCACCATATAGCCGAGCCTCGAATATCTGGCATGAATCGACTATGAATTCCTTACGCAGCAACGGTAGCGAAGTGCTTTTTCGGGCAAGAGCCAGGTCGCTCAATGCGCCTCCGAAATATACGGTGTCGGTGAGAATCGAGCATGCAGCGGCACCTGATTTGGTGTAGCCCTTTACTATCTCGTCGGCTACTGCACCGGGGTGGATGTCGCCGCGTGACGGCGAGCGACGCTTGAATTCGGCAATTATTCCAACTTCATTATCGGTGATGCTGCGGCTCATCGACACCGGTGTGTAGACCGACTTTGTGGCATGGGACAACGCCTTGTCGTAAATTCCGAGCATGGCCCTGGCTTCTATCTCGCGACGCTTGTTGTCGACTATTGCATTGAGTATTGAATTCATCGTTGTTAGTTGTTTAGTTGGACAAATCGTTCAAATGCGCTTAGGGCACGGCCGCTTTTTATCGAGTCGGTGGCCTGCTCTATGGCATCGTTAAGCTCAATCTCGGGTTCAAGCGTGACAATTGCGAACGCGGCATTGGCTATGACGCAATTGAGCTGAGCTTCGGTCGCCGTATTGTGCAGCACATTGTCGAATATTTTCGCGGCGTCTTCAATGGAATTTCCTCCCGACAGCTCCTTTTGAGCGATTCGGCTCCATCCAAGCGATTCAGGAGTGTAGATGCGCTCGCCTTGTGATGACGCAACCTTGAATGGCGAGGTCAACGATATTTCGTCGTATCCGTCAAGGGAGTGTACGACAGTGCAGTTTATGCCTTCAAGCTGGGCGATGTAGTTGTATAATCGGAGCAGCTTGAGGTTGTAGACACCCAGCAGCTGATGCTTCGGCAGGGTGGGATTGACAAGCGGTCCGAGCATATTGAAGAATGTTCTTACACCGAGCGATTTCCTCACGGGGCCTACGCTTTTGAGTGCCGGACTGAAGAACGGTGCATGCAGATAGCACACTCCGCTTTCATCGAGCGATTTGCGAAGACGGTCGGGGTCGCTCGTGAACTTGACTCCGTGCTGTTCCAGCACATTTGACGCTCCCGATATTGAGCTTGCGCCATAGTTGCCGTGCTTGATGACCTTGCGGCCTGTGCCGGCGACAACAAAGCATGTCGCGGTCGAGATGTTGAAGGTGTTTTTGCCATCACCGCCGGTGCCTACGATGTCAATCGATTTCACATCGTCGAAGTCCAATGGCCGCCGGCGCTCAATGAGTGCATCGCGGAAGCCGATAAGCTCGTCAAGAGTTATGCTGCGCATGAGATATACAGTCATGAACGCCGAGAGCTGAGACTCGTTATATCGTCCGTCGGCAATGTTAAGCAGCACATCGCGTGCCTCATTGCGCGAAAGGCTCTTGTGTTCAAACATTTTATATAATAGATCCTTCATCGTTAGTCGTGTTTTAATGATTAATCCAGTTCCTTATTATAGTGTCGCCTGACGGGGTGAGTATTGATTCGGGATGGAATTGTACTCCCCGCACATCGTATACCCGGTGACGGATGGCCATGATGTTGCCGTCGCTGCTCATTGCTGTCACTTCAAGATTGTTGTCGGGGAAATCCTCACGGTCGACGACCCAAGAGTGATAGCGCCCAACTTCTATCTTATCAGGAAGCCCTTCAAACAGGTAGTCGCTTGCGGTTATGTCGATTGTCGACTGAATGCCGTGATATACTGTCGATAGGTTTTTGAGTCGGGCTCCGAAGCATTCGCCTATGGCCTGTTCGCCGAGGCATATTCCGAGTATCGGTTTTACCGGTGCGTAACGCTTGAGCAGCTCCGGCAGCACACCGGCTTCCGACGGTATGCCCGGTCCCGGCGATATTATTATTTTGTCATATCGGTCGATGTCGTCGAGCGATATTTTGTCGTTGCGTATTACATCGGGGGTTATTCCCATTTCTCTTACCGAGTGTACGATGTTGTAAGTAAACGAGTCGTAGTTGTCAAGTATCAATAGTTTCATTGCGTTTCGGTTTTTACGGGTTAATGTCCGAATGTTTCGGCATACTTCACTGCGTTGAATAGTGCGCCTAACTTGTTGTTGGTTTCCTGAAGCTCGTTTTCGGTAATGGAATGTGCCACGACTCCGGCTCCGGCTTGTGAATATAGAGTGTTGTTATAGCTGAGGAAACTCCTTATTGTAATGGCCTGGTTTAGGTCGCCGTTGAATCCTATGAATCCTATGCAGCCGCCATATATCATGCGGTTGTGAGGCTCGATCAAGTCGATAAGCTGCATGGCTTTTACCTTTGGTGCTCCGCTTAGTGTTCCGGCGGGGAATGTGTCGGCAAACAATCTATAGGGATTGGTATTCTCGGGAAGTGTGGCATGAACTCTTGATACCATGTGTATGACATGGGAGTAGTATTGAATTTGTCGCAGGAACTCTATATTGACGCGTCCGCCGCTTCGGCTGAGGTCGTTGCGTGCAAGGTCGACGAGCATTATGTGTTCGGCATTTTCTTTCTCGTCGACAAGCAGAGCCTCGGCAAGTTCATGGTCACGTGCATCGTTTCCGGTGCGCTTGAATGTGCCGGCTATCGGGTCAATGTAGGCGTCATGTCCGCTGATGCGCAGATGAGTTTCGGGTGATGAACCGAAAATGCGGAATGAACCGAAATCAAAATAGAACAGATAGGGCGACGGGTTGACGCAGCGTAACGCACGGTAAACATTGAATTCATCGCCTGAGAAGGTTTGGGAGAATCGGCGTGACAGCACAATCTGGAACACATCGCCGCGTAATGCGTGGGCGATTCCCCGCTGCACCATAACCTTGTACTCTTCGTCGGTAATCGGTGACGATGCCTCGCCTGTGGTGCTGAATGAGTATTGGGCCATGTTGTTATTGTGCAGGATGCTTATTATCTCGTCGATTCCCGATTCATCACTGTCGGACAGATGCTCGTATATCGTCATCTGGTTCTTATAGTGGTTCACCGTTATTATATAGCGGTATAGCACATATTTCATATCGGGTATTCCGGTGAAACAGCTGTCCTTGCCGTGAACAGGTGCGCTTTTTTCAAAGTAACGCACGCAATCGTAGCCTGTGTAGCCGAAAAAGCCGTTGGCCCCGGGCGATGTTTCTCCCGCGATGTCGTAGGACTCGATATAGTCGCGAAGCATGTCGACAACATCTGTGTCGCCGGTCACTTCAATGCGTTGTGACGAACCGTCGGGGTAGGTGGCGATTATGGCTTCATCGACGACTACAAATGAGGCTATGGGGTCGACACCGATGTAGCTTATGGAGTTTTGCGATGTGTGGTAGTCGGAGCTTTCAAGTAGTGCCGACTCGGGATAGAGGTCGCGAATCTTGAGGTAGATGCCTACCGGGGTTTCCAGATCGGCCGGAATCATGCGCGATTTTACAATGAGGTTGTATCTTTTCATCTTGTCAGTGAGTTTTAATATTTGTCTTTATAAGCCATGTAGGTGTGCATGTCCTTGTCGCCGCGCCCTGAGAGGTTTACTACCACTATGTCGTCGGGCTTGAAGTCCATTTTGTCGAGAGCTCCGAGTGCGTGGGCCGATTCAAGGGCCGGGATTATGCCTTCGATGCGTGTCAGCCTGAATGCCGCTCTCAGTGCTTCGTCGTCGGTCACGGGCAGTACTTTTGTGCGACCTGTTGATGCAAGATAAGCATGCAAGGGGCCTATGCCCGGATAGTCAAGACCTGCCGATATGGAGTAGGGTTCTATTATCTGTCCGTCGGGTGTCTGCATCACCAATGTGCGTGCACCGTGTATTATGCCCTCGGTGCCTGCCTGTATTGTTGCAGCGGTCTTGTCGGTGTCGACTCCCAGTCCGGCCGCTTCGGCAGCTACAAGTTTTACATCGGGATTGTCGATGAAATGGTAGAAGGCACCTGCGGCATTGCTGCCTCCGCCTACGCATGCTATTACGTAATCGGGATTTTCGCGACCTATGTGTGACATGAGCTGTGACTTTATCTCCTCACTGATTATCGACTGGAAGCGTGCCACCATTTCGGGGTAGGGATGAGGACCCACGGTGCTTCCGATGACATAAAAGCTGTCGGGGTTGCAACACCAGTCGCGTATGGCTTCATTTGTCGCATCCTTTAGGGTCATGTTGCCGCTTTCGACCGGAATCACAGTGGCTCCGAGCATCTTCATTCGCTCTACGTTGGGCTGCTGTCGTGCTACATCGGTTGCTCCCATGTAGACTACACATTCAAGTCCCATGAGTGCACATACAGTCGCCGTGGCTACGCCGTGTTGCCCTGCTCCTGTTTCGGCGATGATGCGCTTCTTGCCCATGCGCATTGCCAGCAGCACCGAGCCTATGGCGTTGTTTATCTTGTGAGCTCCTGTGTGGTTTAGGTCCTCACGCTTAAGGTATATGTTGGTGTTGTAGAGTTCGCTCAGTCGGCCGGCGCGATACAGCGGTGACGGACGCCCTACGTAGTCGCGCATCAGGTCGTTGAACTGCTGGATGAATTGCGGGTCGTCGATATAGCGGTAGTATGCCTGGGTGAGCATCTCCACATTGTGGTGCAGGATTTCGGGAATATAGGCTCCACCGAATCGGCCGTAATATCCGGCATCGTTTACCGGGAGGGTGTGATGATGGTAGTTGTTCATTGTTTTTTCGTTTTGTCGTAATAGTGATGTTAACAAAAAAGCCATCGATGTAATATCGACGGCTCTCTAAAATGCAGTTATGTATTTAAATGCAGTTATGTATTTAATTGTAGATATAGATCAATTATAACATGTCATTGCCATCGATATTTATTATCGATGTGCCACCAATGATTTATGTTGTATACATATGACATATATTAATTGTTTTATGCTGCAAATATACAGCCATTTTTATTAAAATACAAATTTTAGGGATAAAAGTTTAACTATTTTCGATATTTTGTCGTATTTTATTGCTTTTGTTAACATATAATGCATAAATATGCAATTTTAATGCCGGAGAAATAGTTTCGGAGCGTTGAACAATTTAATTAGTCCAGCGTTAAAATAGTATAATTGAAAAAAAGAATAAATTTTATAATTTGTATTATGGATAATAAAAGCATCAAAGGTACACGTACTGAGCAGAATCTGCTTAAGTCATTTGCCGGGGAATCGCAGGCTCGCGGTCGTTATACAATATTTGCCGAAGTGGCCAAGAATGAAGGTTACGAGCAGATAGCCGCTATATTCCTTGAAACGGCTGAGCAGGAATATGCTCATGCCAAGAGTTTCTTCAGCTATCTTGATGAGGGAATGCTTGAGATAACCGCGTCATATCCTGCCGGACCCATTGGCGATACGGCACGTAACCTGCGTGAAGCTGCTGCCGGTGAGCATGAGGAGTGGTCAGACATGTATCTTGAGTTTGCACGTGTTGCACAGGAGGAGGGATTTCCTCGCATTGCTTCACACTTCAAACTTGTTGCACAGGTGGAACAGGGTCATGAAGCTCGTTATCTGAAGCTGCTCGAACGCGTAGAAAGCGGAAGCGTGTTCCGTGACTCGGAGGAAGAGGAATGGCAGTGCCGTTACTGCGGATATATCCATAAGGGTAAGTCGGCTCCCGGCAAATGTCCGGTATGCGGAAAGGAACAAGGCTACTTTGAGCGTAAAAAAAATAATTATTAATAAATAGTTAATCTGTTTTGTTGGAATATGTGCAATGCCCGGAAAGCGATATGCTTCCGGGCATTGATATTTATGTGGGAATGTGATCGAGAGTTGGATGTTGTTGGGGTGAGTTGATTGTGGAAAACGGCGGCTTTTGAGCGATTAATATTTTTTAAGATAAAAGGATAGGGGATAATCGGGCTTTTATACTCTTAGGGGTAAACGATAAGCATTGGTGTCGGGCACGTGGCGATGCTGATGGTAAATATAACCAATCAAACTCATTTAAGGATGAAAAGATGTCTATGCATATTGTTTTCAGTTTTTATCATTGCTAATGTGTGGTGTCAGGAGGATTCCAACCGAGTAGGTGTAAACTTAGGCATTGACGGTGACAATTATAATGTGGGATTCTCCTATCACTATATGGTTGACAAGCACATCGGAATTGGCGGAAGCCTTGGTGTGTGGGGCGAAATATCGGAAGCAGGACTTCTGTTTGATTTGTTTGGCGGTTATGATGATTGTTGCTGCAATCACTATTATAATGATTATGCGCAGAACACATCGCTCTATATTGAGCCGTCGATCGTAATCGATACAGCACCGATTTTTCGGATAGGCAATGCGGGAATAGGGCTTAACATCACGCCTTCGGTGAGATTTAGCACCAACCACTATTGCACTATCTATCGCCAGACGGGTAAAAAATGGCAGGAGGTTGAATATAAATGCAACAACGTGTCATTTGGAGTGTCGGTGGGGCCTACATTGCGGTTAGGACCGGCGTTGATAACGTTGGCCTACAAGATTTCAAATCTTGACACCAATCGCGTCTATGAGTCATCGAGCCGATATACCCGCAAGCCGGTGCAGGGCATGGTATTTGAGATTGCAGTCTATCTGTGATTGCACCGTATATCAGTAGCCGATTGAAACTAAATTATTATTAGAAAACCTTATCGACATATTGAACTGAATAGGATTATTTTTGAGCTCCTGTGATTATACTTTATATTGTTTGATTCAGTTCAACCAAATAAGGCCGTTCTGATGTTAAATCGGTAACGGCCTTATTTTATGCGTTAACCCAATTCAAATCTCTTGGGAAGAGATTTCGTGTTTTTACAAAATATTGTCCTACAATAGCATATCCAATCACATTGCGAGCCAATTTGGAAACAATTGTCATTTTCAACAGCTATGTCATTGATTCGTGACTCAATTAAATTCATTGATTGACTTGTATATTTCCGTGAAAAAGATTAATTTTGCCACGTATAAGTATCTCTTCCCAAGAGATTTTAGATTTTAAATCAATGGAAAGAGATTTGAAGTTTTCGGAAGTTCGATAGGTAGTATATCTTATGTGTCTATAAATCAGTGATATATTAAATGTCGTTCCATGTGAAAGCTATATCCACACACAAGATTCAGGCATATTTATTTGGATGAACAATCAGGAGGTCAGCTGGTTTTTATTAAACTATATTGCTCCTACAGCACCACGGTGTAACAGTGCCGAGTTTGCTATTGATAAATTCAATGCTGCTACGGCTTCTCAGCTTGATGTGTTTGCTCCGTCTTTTATTGAAATAGAGCAGCACGGCGGGGAGGTTAAGCGTATAGAGCGGCCGTTATTGTTTCATTATGTTTTTGTTCGTGGTAGCGAGGAAACTGTCAAGAATCTTTGTAGTCGAGCCAACGGATTTTCCTTTGTACTTAATCATTCGGGCGATTATCGTTATGTAAGAGTTACTGAAGTAGCTCTCGATACGTTCAGGACAATCGCTCGATTTTATGGTAATAAGATTCCGTGTTATGCTACCGATGAGGTGGAGCTTGCCGAAGGTGACCTTGTTCAGGTTGTTGACGGTGACTTTCCCGGACTGACCGGGCGTTATATATCACGCAAAGGTTCGCGCAGCGGAAAGATTGTCATAGCCGTCACACAGTTCCTCTCGGCGGTGGTCTATGACATAAAGGCCGATTACGTGCGGGTATTGGAATTTGCCAAGGACTCCAAACGAGCCTATGACCAGATTGAGGCATTTGTGCCGCGACTGTTTAAGGCATTAAGAGCTTATCACGGCAGGACAAAGCTTGATGCCTCTATAACGGCGCCGTTGAGTGTATTTTGTCGACGGTTTGACTCGTTGAGCATAGATAATCCCAAGACTGATGCAAAGCTGCAGTTGCTATTGATGACTGCGAGCAAGATTCTTGGCGACATGAATCTCTATGAATTGGCCCGTAGCCGATTTGATCGACTGAGTAACAACATCACCAATCCGTGGGGTAAGGCATTGACTGCATTACTAATAGGTGTGACTGACGGCGATGTGGATATGCTCTTGTCGGGAAAGTTGCTGATTGGGGAGCACACTGAACGTGAATCCAAGTCGCAATCGCAACTTAGGGAAGAGTATGACTACTATCTTGGTGCAACCGGCTTGTTATCATCAGTGACGAAATGCCCGATGATTGCCTGCGCATTTTAATAAATAAAAAATATTTAGTAAACAATGCCTAAGCCGGACCGATTGAGCCCGCGTGACGGGAGTGACTATGTGGCAAGCGTAAGCAGCTTGGTTCAGCACTATTGCACTTGCGAGAACAGCTTGGGAATGCCTCCTGCGACTATTGCCGGGCGCAACGCTCTTGAGGAGCTGAAATATATTGTGGCCGAAATTGAGCGTGATATAGCTCATGTAGACATAACGCTGGTGACTTCGCTGCTTGGTGCCTATGATGCTGCTCATCGAATAGCTCGCGGAAGGAAGGCTCCGCAGGAGTTTGTTGACCGACATTGTGAACGCGTGTATCAGGCATGGCTTAAGGGCGACAAGCGCATAACCGACACTGAAATATTTCAGATAATAGGCCGATTGATGATGCGCAATCCTGCATCGGTGCCCGACAACCGTAGTCGATGGTACTTTGACAAGATGATTGACTGGTGTCGACAGATAAGGGAGTTTGGACGGTTTGAATGTACGAGTCGAGCCGAAGCCCGCATGAGGGCCGCGATATTTGTCAATACCGACCTGATGGCCGCCGACCGCGACATATTGAAACGCCGTTGTGCAGCCCACTACCAACCCGTCGCCACATCTTGACTAGTCGCAAAAAACATTGAACTATATCTAAATTACTTATTATGAATATTGCAGTAGCCGGCACAGGATATGTTGGTCTGTCAATAGCCACACTTCTATCTCAACACAACCACATAATGGCTGTGGATGTAATTCAGGAGAAGGTAGAGAAGATTAATAACCGGATTTCTCCAATTCAGGATGAATACATAGAGAAGTACTTTGCCGAAAAAAATCTTGATCTGACAGCGACACTTGACGGAGCATCAGCATACCGGGACGCAGACTTTGTGGTTATAGCCGCTCCCACCAACTACGATCCAGTAAAGAACTACTTCGACACCCACTGCATCGAAGATGTAATCGACCTTGTTCTCTCCGTAAATCCAGATGCCGTGATGGTTATAAAATCAACCATACCGGTGGGATATTGTCGTAATCTTTATGTGAAATATGCCGCAAAAGGTGTTCGGAAGTTCAATCTATTATTCTTCCCCGAGTTTCTGCGAGAAAGCAAGGCGCTATATGACAACCTCTATCCATCGCGCATAATCGCGGGTATGCCAAAGATTATCAATCGCCCCGAATTTGAGGAAGAGAACAAGGCTATTCTTGCCGTAACTGACATCGACCGCATGAACGAGTCGGCTCACACATTTGTGGAGCTTCTTCAGCAAGGCGCACTCAAGCAGGACATTCCCACGTTATTCATGGGCATGAAGGAGGCGGAGGCTGTCAAATTGTTCGCCAACACCTATCTTGCCCTGCGCGTAAGCTACTTCAACGAGCTCGACACATACGCCGAGGTCAAAGGACTTGACTCCCGGGCAATAATCGAGGGAATCGGACTCGATCCTCGAATAGGCACACACTACAATAATCCATCATTCGGTTACGGCGGTTATTGTCTTCCCAAAGACACCAAGCAGCTCCTCGCCAACTACGCCGATGTGCCGCAAAACATGATGAGCGCCATTGTAGAAAGCAACCGCACACGCAAAGACTTTATCGCCGACCAAGTGCTGCGCATGGCGGGATGGTACGGCTATTCAGTCGCCAACACCTACGGCAAAGCACCGGAGAATGAATGCGTCATCGGAGTCTACCGCTTAACGATGAAATCTAACTCCGACAACTTCCGTCAGTCGTCAATCCAAGGCGTGATGAAACGCATCAAGGCAAAAGGAGCCACAGTCATCATCTATGAGCCCACACTCGAAGACGGCACTACTTTCTTCGGCTCCCGTGTGGTCAATGACCTCGCCGAGTTCAAACGCCTCTCACGCGCCATCCTCGCCAACCGCACTTCCACGGATCTCGCCGATGTTGCCTCCCGCGTCTACACCCGCGATCTCTTCTCCCGCGACTAAGGTAACATTGTGTATCCTTATTAAAGGATATTCAATCTTTAAATAAAAGGTCATCAAAGTGGCAGATAAAATTAAAACGAGGACATCTCAGAGTATTAAAAACTCAGTTATTGCTTTAATATTTTATTTTTTAAGGCTTCTTCTGTCATTTTATTCTCGCAAAATTTTTCTGGAGTATTTAGGTACAGAAATACTAGGCCTTAATACTACAGCTATGAATCTTTTGGAGTTTTTAAATCTGGCTGAACTTGGTATTGGACCCGCGATAAGTTTCTCTTTATATAAGCCTTTAAGAAATAAAGATAATGACACAATTAATGAAATAATATCGCTTCAACGACATTTATTTTGGAGGATTGGAACTATTATAGTAATTGGGGCTATAATTTTAATGATTTTCTTTCCTTGGATATTTAGCAAAATGGAATTGCCTCTATGGTATGCCTATGCGTCGTTTTCAGTCCTTTTACTTAGTGCTGTAATCGGATACTTTATAAACTACAAGCAGATATTATTGACAGCGTCTCAACAAAACTATAAAATTACTTATAGTTATGGTACCATTGGGCTAATAAAAACCTGTGTGCAAATTTGTGTTGTTCATTATATGCCAAATCCATATATCTGGTGGCTTATTGTCGAGTGTATTGGCTCCTTATTGGGTGCGTTAATATTAAGTTATGTAATCAGAAAAAACTTTCCATATATTAATTTAGTTTCAAATAGTTTCAGCGAGTTAAGAATAAAATACAGTATAATAATTACAAAAACCAAACAGTTAGTATTCCATAAATTAGGCGGTTATATATTAAATCAAACCAGCCCGCTTATTATATATGCTTTTTTATCATTGACAACAGTGGCATTGTATGGTAATTATTTGGTCATAATAAATGGGGTTACGGCGCTTTTTAATTCGGTATTCTCCGGAATGTCAGCAAGTGTAGGTGATTTGGTCTCTGAAGGGAATAAAGAAAAGATGCTCAATGTTTTCAATGAATTATTCAGCATTAGATTCTTTTTAATTGTGTTATTATGCTTCGGAATAATTATGTATTCTTCCTCATTTATAGAATTATGGATAGGTGAGGAATATAGGATGTCAGCGGCTGTTGTATGGTTGATGACTGCTAATATGTATATTATATTAAGCAGAACTACAGTTGAGGCATATTTATTTGCTCTAGGACAGTTTCAAGATATATATTCGCCGATAATTGAGGGCGTTTTAAACTTGGGGCTATCCATATTATTAGGGTATTTGTGGGGATTAACAGGAATCCTGTCTGGTGTTTTCATAAGTTTGTTTACTATGGTGTTTTTGTGGAAGCCCATTTTCCTATTTCATTGGGGATTCAAGATAAGTTATTGGAAATATGTTAAATTATATTTAAAGCATATAGGTGCTATAATAATTTCGATTGTCATCTGGTATTTACTGCGTGAAACAATAAATATCAAACAAATACACACATGGAATCAATTCATAACCAATACGTTTATTGGATGTCTTGTTTTTGGAATAGTCCTTTTTATTAATATGTTGTTGTTCAGATGTGAGTTTTATAGATCAATCAAACGCATTATACACATTAAATGAATATACTGTTTTATCTATCATGTACGCCTAATCCTCTAAACGGAGGGATTGAGCGTGTTTCAAGCATTCTGGCCGAGGAGTTTATAAAGCATGGTCATAAATGTTTTTGCCTATATTATATGGATGTTGAACCGGGATATAAATCTTCATTGTATCTCGACGAACAATTTATACCGCTTGATTCTGCAACAATGTCATCAGATATTGAGAATTTTATATCAAAGAATGAAATTGAAGTTGTCATGAACCAATTGGCCTATATATCGCCTGTATGCGATATACTAAATAGGCTAAAAAATAAGTATAATTATAAACTGATTATTAACCATCACAATAATCCATTTCCAAGTATTGCTCGTATAAAGTCGCATAAATATTCCTCATACAAGGGTGTACTAATAAAAATTATTGCATATTTAAAACCTGAAATATTGATAAACAGATTTTCCAGAGCCTATATAGAAGAAGTCAGGAAATATCTTGAATATTGCGATTATTATGTACTACTCGCCAATGCTTATAAAACCAAAATAGAGGAAAATATAATTTCAAATAAATTAATGTCAATTTATAATCCATTGACTTATTCCGTTTTTTTTGATATGAAAGATTATTCCAACAAAGAAAAGATTGTATTGTTTGTTGGACGATATGCCGAAAATCAAAAACGGGTATCAAAAGCTCTTTTAATCTGGAAGTCGTTGGAAAAATACGGTTATAATGATTGGAAATTTGTTTTGGTAGGTCATGGACCGGATGAAACCAATTATAGAAATATGATTCGTAATTGGAATATAAAAAATATTGAAATGTTGGGAAAAAATAATCCGTTGAAGTTTTATAGAAAAGCATCTATATTCATTATGACATCCTCCTACGAGGGGTGGAGCATGACTCTGGCAGAGGCAAAACAAAATGGGGTAGTCCCGATTTGTTTTGATACCTTTCTAGCAAGTACTGAAATTATTAATGACGGCATAGATGGATTTGTAATTGAAGATAACCATGATAAAGAATATATTTCAAAGTTACGGTTATTGATGGGGGATGATGAGATAAGAAGGAAAATGGCAGAAAATGCTATAATCCATTCTAAGAAATTCTCTACCGATAAGATTGCTGCCCAATGGCTGTCAATAATCGAGGACTAAATTATAACCGACATATATAGTATATGAAAATTAGATCGTATGATATTTTTGATACTTGTCTCGTAAGGTCTTGTGGGCGTCCGGAACAAATTTTCGATATTCTGGCATTGGAAATATTAGGAAAGAATGCAACAAAAAGCGATTTAAATGATTTTGCTCTTATACGAGCGAATGCTGAGAAAGCAGCTAAACAAAAATTGTCCAAATCACAGGTAACCATCAAAGAAATATATGATTTATGCAATTTTTCATTACTAACAGACATAAATAATAATGACATTCTAAATAAAGAACTTGAGATAGAATACATAAATCTTCTGGGAGTTACATCCCTACGAGATAAGATTTCACGAGAAAGAAGCAATGGCTATAAAATTGTTTATATTTCTGACATGTATCTTCCGTCCACTTTTATAAAGTCAGTATTGTCAAAAGAGGGCTTTTGGACTGAGATAGATGAATTGTATGTTTCTTGTGAATATGGTAAATCTAAAAGAGATGAAAATTTGTTTAGGGAAATAAAAAAAATTCATTCTGATAATCTCGAAGCATGGACACATCATGGAGATAATGTTGAAAGTGATGTGACAGTGCCTAAAAGATTAGGAATAAAATCAGTCCATATTGACAATCCCTATAGCTATTACCAGAAAAATATTTTGGATAATCCGAATAGATATAATGGACATATTGCTACTCGTATGGCAGGTGTAAGCAGAGCCGTAGTTCACAAATACAAAAAAGATGCTGCTTGTTTAATCGCTGCCGATTTGATTGCACCGGTATTTGTGCCATTTGTCTATAATATATTGTCAGAGGCAAAACGTAAATCAATAAAATCGTTATATTTTCTAGCGAGAGATGGTCAGATTCTATATGATATTGCTGTCGGATTAAAAAAGCTATTCCCTGAAATTAATCTTCACTATTTGTGTGTCTCAAGGAAAACGATATATTTCCCGGCTCTGAAATCTTACGATGACATTGAAGGCATTATTGATAAAAAAAGAACGAGTAAGTTGCATCCATTGGATGTCATTTATAATTATACCGGAGTAAAATTTGAATCGTCAGAAATCGGCAGTAATAAATCGCTTCATGAAATTCTTAAGATACCGAAGGTCAGGCAGACACTTGAAAATATCCAAAAAGTAAAGAGGAATCAAATCCTAAAATATTTTCGACAGGAAGGTATTGCCGCTAAAGATGATGGCAATAAAGCTATAGTAGATTTGCGAGGGACGGCAAAGAGTCTTGCCTACATTAACGATATACTTACAGAAGGGGGTTATGATGATGTATACGGGTTTTATTTCGAAGTAACTAAAGATAGAATCTCAACTAAGCGGCGCATTGAATATTATTCGGAATTAGATGCCGGGAATTATGAATGGTCTGACAAACGCTTGATGGATCTTTATGCGGTTCTTGAATCTTATTTTTGTGCTTCGAACCATGGCCGCACGATAGAATATTGTGATAAAGATTCTAATATTACGCCAGTATTTGAAGACGAACCCAATCAGTTATATATTACTAAAATATATAGTGAGAACAAAAATATTGTTGAATCTTGGGTCAAGTACTATATAAACAATTATATTTTTATGTTTAATAATGAGGCATTGAACCTTGGCCTATCTAATTTAAAGTCTTTTGCCATTTATCCGCATCATGAATATCTGTATCCGCTGACAAAGTTCAACTTTTCGAGCACCGGTATTGAGCGTGACAGTATAGTGAGAAAACTGTCATTATTAGAAATGGCAACCCTAAAATTTAGGGAGGACTCGTTATCGTGGTTTATAGGTTGTGTCGCATGGACTTTCGGAAAAAGTGGTAAATGGGTAATCTCTATTGTTAAAAGTGCCAAAGGATTTTTTAGAACAGTATTTAGAATTTATAATTGAGATGAAATTATTGGTTATAGTGGTTACTTACAATGGGATGAAGTGGCTTGATAAATGTCTTTCAAGCGTAATGAATTCATCCGTTAAGGCAGATTTGTTTATAGTAGACAATGGCTCAACCGACGGCTCCATTGAATTCATTGAAAATAATTATCCTAATGCACAATTTATAATCTCTAAAGAGAATCTTGGCTTCGGCAGGGCAAATAACATTGGTTTTCAATATGCCATTGACCATCAATATGACTATGTATATCTGCTCAACCAAGATGCATGGGTAGAACCAATGACATTAGAAACGCTCATACAAATTCACCAACAGGACAACAAGTTTGGCATCTTAAGTCCACTACAAATTAATCGAGAAAAGACAAGGCTCGACAAAGCATTCGCCACTTGTTGCAATCAAGAGATGCTTTCTGATATATTGATGCATCAGCCATTAAAATCAATTTATGAAACTGATTTTGTTATGGCAGCTCACTGGTTTATATCACGAGAATGCCTGACTACCGTCGGAGGCTTTTCGCCTGCATTTCCCCATTACGGCGAAGATAATAATTATATTCACCGAGCTAAATATTTCGGATATAAGATTGGAATATCCCCCATGGCTCAGGCTATTCACGACCGAGAATACAGAGAGATTCCTACAGAAAAAAAACTACACCTGTACTATGTGACCTGGATTTACATTTTAAGCAATCCTCTGCTCAAAAAGAAAGCAAAATTTGGCAAACTTATTATTTCAATAATCAACAGCATGTACATTGCTCCATCAAAAGCAATGGTTAAATTCATTAATATATTCCCTAAATACCACAAAATCGCTCAAATAAAAAAACAAAGCTATTCTAAAGGAGCGTTCCTCGATGTTTAACACATCATAGAGTTCTAATAAATCTAGTATTTTGACTCTAATCACGGATTTAATCTATTCTCTATGCGTTTATTAACAATTACAACAGATCCTAATTCAGGAGGTTCTGCTATTTCGTTATTAAATCTACTAATTGGGCTTAGGAAAGCGGGCATTGAAATAATGGTAATAGTGCCAAGAAAAGGTTTTCTAAGTGAAAGGTTAGATCTTAACGGGATAAAATTTACTACTTTACCAAATCTGAGATACTCTATATGGCCTCACAAGAAATCTTTTAAAGATTTAATGCTATTTATCCCGCGACTAATTAGTTGGAGATTAAACTCTTATTTGTCCAAGATTAAACTATTTAGAATAATCTCTGACTATGCACCAGATATTGTACATAGCAATGTTTCCTTATTTGCCAGTGGCTATAGCGTAGCTAAACAACTAGCAATTCCGCATATTTGGCATATCAGAGAATATGGTAATCTAGATTTTGGTCTAACTTTTTTTCCTACGAATAAAACAAAAGTAAAATTACTAAATGATTCATATTGTATAGCAATTACTTCCTGT
>ENA-OZGC01000189-OZGC01000189.1-human-gut-metagenome-genome-assembly--contig:-NODE-189-length-50967-cov-10.975782_pt1 | contig 50967 bp, 64 predicted proteins | sample MGYA00245109_ERZ653643 | MGnify/ENA primary metagenome ERZ653643 (study PRJEB26926, sample SAMN06165107) | human gut metagenome | biome: ENVO:00009003; feature: ENVO:2100002; material: ENVO:00002003... | reverse complement strand
CCTCCCCTTTCAGGGCAGGCTTAATGTTTGAGTTTGTACCGCACCAAAAGGCTCCACCGTTTGCGGGGGAGTTGTCTATGAGCGACAGTGAGCAGACTGAGGGGGGAACTTCTCGCGGCAGTTGGCTGCTTTAAGTTATTCTCATACCAAAAAGCTCCCCAAGTAGGGGAGCCGATAAGTCAATTATTTTTTCGAAGGAGCAGATTTTACTCCTCCAGCAGCTTTTTTGCGAATATCACGCTGATTATGTTCATTATGCCGTCCACCATCATGCAAACGCCCATCACCGTGGTCGCGGCGGCCGCGCTCTTTATGGGGTTGAACAGCATCACTATGCCCGCCGCAAGCATTATGAACGCAAATACCATAACGAGTATATAACGCCCTATGCCAAAGCGCATCATGTTGAAGGAAAGCTGCATCCTCAGTATGCTGTCCGATATCACCGCTATGCCAAGCACAACGCCGAATATTGCCACAATGGCCTTGGCGCAGATTATCATGAGTATGCCCGTTACCGTGCACGCAACGCCAAGCGCAAGCCCCATGCCCGGAAACATATAGCTCGTATCCGCGCCGAAGTAGCGCACTATGTGGTATATGCCGAACAGCGTAAGCGCCGCGCCCATTATATAGCATATCACCATGCGCGAGCCTACCGGCCACAATATTTGTATCAGGCCAAGCACTATGTAGGTCAGTGAAATCGCCAAAAGGGTGTTTCTGAATGCTTTGCTCATTGTTTCTACTACCTCCCATATTTATGCTTCTATTTTACCCAATACAAAAGGCGCATTCAATATGCAATGCGTCTTTTTTACCCTAATTTGACCCTATCTTCACATTTTTTGCGCAAAAAAGAACGAACGGCTTATTCAAACCGCCCGCCCCTTTTAACACATTAGGTTTGCTTCTTAAAGTTAGGCTATCAGTTGATGCCGTAACGCTTCTTGAAGCGGTCTACACGTCCGCCGGTGTCTACCAGCTTCTGCCTGCCGGTGTAGAACGGATGGCACTTGGAGCAAATTTCGACCTTGAGCTCGCCCTTTACGGAACCGGTCTTGAAGGTCTCACCGCAAGCGCAGCGGACGATGCTTTCGCCGTAAGAGGGATGGATATCCTTTTTCATCGTGCAACTCCTCACTTTATTTTTGCTGGGCGCAGCGCGATTAACCGCCCTGCTGCTGCATTCGTAAGGACAATAAGTCCCGAACAGATGGTATTATACCCTGAAAAGCTGCACAAATCAAGGGCTTTTTTGCCTTTTTCAAATCTTTTTGGCCATATTCCCCCTCCCGCGCTTGACAATCCTTCCCTTTATGCCCTATCATACCTACATCATCAGTTAAAAGCGCGAGGTTTATTATATGAAAAAAGCAAAAAAGACGATAGGCATGCTGGTCGCGGTAGAAATAGGGGCCGTGCTTTCCCGCTACGGTGATAAGCTTACCGATGTGAGCGAGACCGGCTTCGACGTAAAGCGGCTGGACAGCGACGATTACACGATGTATATTCTCAAAAGCGGCGCGGGCGAAATAGCCGCCGCAGCGGGCACGCAGTTCCTCATAACCAAATACGGAGCGGAGTTCATAATCAACTTTGGCGTGGTCGGTGGCCTTACGCCGGAAATGAGCCTTGCCAAGACCTGCGTTGTGGAAAGCGTTGTGCATTACGATTTTGATACTTCAACAATAGATAACTGCGAAGTGGGCCGCTATCTTGAATACCCCAGCATATACATTCCCGCCCCCTCGGAGCTTGTGGACGCCGCCATTGCGGCCGAACCGTCGCTCAAGCGCGTTATATGCGCCTCCGGCGACAAATTCGTTGACGATCCCGCCAAGAAGCGCGCCCTGCATGCCGATTTCAATGCCGACATATGCGAAATGGAGGCCGCCGCGATACTGCTCACCTGCAACCGCAACCGCGTACCCTGCCTTATGATAAAGGCCGTGAGCGATGCCATAGAGGGCGGCTGCGAAGAATTCACCGCCCAGGTGGACCGCTCCGCCGCCATCTGCCTTGAAGTAGCGCACCGCGTAATAGAAAAGCTCCATTCCTAAGCATCAGCTCGTAGCATAACTCCCCAAATTCGGGGAGTTTTTTGTTTTGTTACCAGATTGTTCATGGATTCAGCAGGAGCAATCTGGTAAAGTAGTAACAGGACTCCCTCCGTCTGCTCGTTGCATTCGCATCCACCTCCCTCATCAGGGAGACTGGCAGCAGCACTAACCAAAAGCTGTCCCCGCAAGCGGGGAAAGTGGACACGAACAAAGTGAGTGACCGAAAGGGGTGCGGCATAAAGCTGCCAAGCTGTCTTCCTGTTCCCCCTCAGTCAGCTTCGCTGACAGCTCCCCCGCAAGCGGTGGCGCCTTTTAGGGTACAGTAATCCCCACCTACAACCAACGGGCGGCCTTACGGCCGCCCGTCAGCGGATAAGATAAAGTGTATATGAGGATAGGAACTGTCCTTTTTATTTGGTGCCGAACAGCCTGTCGCCCGCGTCGCCAAGGCCTGGCACTATGTAGCCGTGGTCGTTAAGGTAGTCGTCCACATGCGCAACGTAGATGTCCACGTCATCATGCGCCGCCTGCACAGCCTTTATGCCCTCGGGCGCGGCTATCAGGTTCACCAGCTTTATGTTCTTGCAGCCCGCGCGCTTTATAACGTCTATTGCCGCAACGGCGCTGCCGCCGGTAGCCAGCATCGGGTCAACGATTATTATGTCGCGCTCCTCTATGTCGGAAGGCAGCTTGCAATAATAGTCAACGGGCTTGAGCGTTTCCGGATCGCGATAAAGGCCGACGTGGCCCACCTTCGCCGCTGGTATAAGGCTCAGCATGCCGTCCACCATGCCAAGACCGGCGCGGAGTATGGGCACTATGCCAAGCTTTTTGCCGGCAAGCACCTCAGTGGTCGCCATGGCAACGGGGGTCTCCGTCTGCACTTTTTCAAGGGGAAGATCGCGGGTAGCTTCGTATGTAAGCAGCATTGCCAGCTCCTCCACCAGCGCGCGAAATTCCTTTGAACCGGTGTTCTTGTCCCTGAGGAAGGTCAGCTTGTGCTGCACAAGGGGATGATCGATAACGTGTACTGTACTCATTTGCGTCTCCTTATATAAATTTATTTGTTCTCGTATTGGGTTATTTTGGCTATGCGGTTAATGTGCCGCTGCCCGTTTGAAAATTCCGTTTCAAGCCAGGTTTTCACTATGCCCTTGGCAAGCTCCGTGCCCACTATCCTGCCGCCCAGCGCCAGCATGTTCGTGTCGTTATGTTCGCGCGTAAGGCGGGCCATAGTTTCGTCCGTGCAAAGCGCGCAGCGCACTCCGCGCACCTTGTTGGCGCATATGCTAACGCCTATGCCTGTGCCGCACACTATTATTCCCCGGGAAATTTCACCGGAGCCGACTTTTTCGGCTAAAGAAAAGGCTACGTCCGGATAGTCAACGCTGTTTTCATCATAGCAGCCGATGTCTATCGTTTCGTAGCCAAGAGAGTCAATAAACGGGATTAACTCCTTTTTAAGAGCAAATCCGCCGTGGTCGCAGCCTATGGCAATTCTTCGATCCATCCTATACCAACCTTCCTTGTTTTGATCAAATTATAAAATTAAACCGTTTGATACACTTTGTGTGCGTTTTGCGGTTCATTTTGTATTAAATTATATTGAATCCGGCCGAGCGCAGCAGCCTGTTCATATATGCAAGGCCCATATCGTCGTTGGGCAAAGCCTCGGCAAATATAACGTCCGCCCTGCCGCCGTATTCCCTAAGGCTGTAAAACAGCGATGCGCACAGCGTTGCCGGTTCAGTCCTGTCTCCTATTATAACACAGTTGCGCCCCCTATAAAAGGGCTGCGTCTGCTTTGTTGCAAAAATAATGCAATCCTCGCCCGCGGCTTCGCGTTCGTCATACTCGCGGCATATCTTTGCCGCTATCTCCCTTTCCTTGCCTTCGGCGACCACCACCTCCGCATCCGGCGCATAGTGGCGGTATTTCATGCCCGGGCTTGCCGCCGTTTCGCCCTCCCTCAGCGGGGAAAGCACCGCGTGCGCCACGTCCACCGGGCCTATGACCGCTTCAAGCATCTCCTTCGTAACCGCGCCGGGGCGCAGTATTGTAGGCCGGCCTATCAGGCTGACCACCGTGGATTCAAGGCCGTATTTGCACGGCCCGCCGTCTATTATCAAATCAACCCTGCCGTCCATGTCCTGCCGAACGTGTTCGGCCGTGGTGGGGCTGGGCTTGCCGCTCAGGTTCGCGCTCGGCGCGGCTACGGGCACGCCCGCCGCGTTTATCAGCGCGCGCGCGGTTTTGTTCAGCGGCATGCGCACCGCAACCGTGTCAAGCCCCGCCGTCACCTCGTCCGGCACAATGGAGCTTCTGTTGAATATCATTGTCAGCGGCCCTGGCCAGAACGTGTCCGCCAGTATCCGCGCGTTATCCGGAACGTGACTCCACAGCGGCTTTAATTCGCTCTTTTTTGCAATGTGCAGTATCAGCGGATTGTCCGCGGGCCTGCCCTTGGCAGCGAATATCTTCAGCACCGCTTCGCTGTTAAGCCCGTTCGCGCCAAGGCCGTATACCGTCTCCGTCGGGAAAACGACCAGCCCGCCTTCTTTTATTATACGTCCGCCCAGGCTCGTCCCGTTTTCGTATTGCGTTACGGCGTTTGCATACTGCGTTTTCATTGCCTGCCTCCTGTTTTATGCGGCGTTATTCCTCCGCGGAGGATAGCTGCCGCGTGCGCTCCGCCAAAATGAGCGCGTCTATCACTTCGTCCATGTCCCCGTCAAGAAATGCTTCCAGCTTGTATAGCGTAAGCCCTATGCGGTGGTCCGTAACCCTGCTCTGCGGGAAGTTATATGTGCGTATGCGCTCGCTGCGGTCGCCCGAACCTACCTGGCTCTTGCGCTCGTCCGCCTCTGCCTCCGCAGCCTTGCTCTGGTAAAGCTCAAGCAGCCTGCTTTTGAGCACGCGCATGGCCTTGTCGCGGTTCTTATGCTGGCTGCGCTCGTCCTGGCATTGCACCACAAGCCCCGTGGGTATATGCGTAATCCTTATTGCGCTTTCGGTTTTGTTAACGTGCTGTCCGCCCGCGCCGCCGCTTCGGTATGTGTCTATCTGCAAATCGTTCGGGTTTATATCAACCTCCACGTCCTCCGCCTCCGGCAGCACGGCAACCGTTGCCGCGCTTGTGTGTATGCGCCCCTGCGATTCCGTTTCCGGCACGCGCTGCACCCTGTGCACTCCGCTTTCAAACTTCATGCGGCTGTATGCGCCCTTTCCCTGAAGCGAGAGCACAACTTCCTTCACGCCGCCCTTTTCCGTGTAGTTTTCGTTCATAAGCTCGGCCTTGTAGCCGTGCCGCTCGGCGTAGCGGGTATACATGCGCAATAAATCCGCGCCGAACAGCGCCGCTTCCTCGCCGCCCGTGCCCGCGCGCACTTCTATTATAACGTCCTTGTCGTCGTTGGGATCCTTGGGCAGCAGCATAACCTTAAGCTGCTCGCTCAGTTCATGCTCCTTCGCGCTCAGCTCGTTAAGCTCCTCGTGTATCATTTCGCGCATGGCTGCGTCGTCCGCTTCCTCCAGCATGGCCTTGCAGCTTTCTATTTCCGCATCCGCCGCCATGTATTCGTCGTATGCGTTCACTATGTCCGTCAGCCCCGCCTGCTCCTTGCTCAGCTCGCGGTAGCGGTTCTGGTCGCCTATAACCGCGGGGTCGCTCAAAAGCGCCGTAAGCTGCTCGTATCTTTCCTTTATTCCCTTAAGCTTCTCCAGCATAAATCTCGCTCCGTTCAATCATGTGTATATCTTCCCTTTCGCCTATGCATACCGCCGCAACGTGGTCGTATGCCTTCTGCATCGCCCTCAGCACGCTTTCGTCCATGCCCGCATCGTTCGACACGGTTCCGTTTTCAATAAAGCATGGCAGCGTCCTGTGAATTTCCCTGCCGCCGTCCGCCGGCACTGCCCTGCAGCAATACAGCGGCAGGCACGCAAGCTCTTCGCACCTTACCCCGTTTTCGTCCCTGGTTATCCTTATCCGCGCGAATACACCTATTTTGGCATGCTCCTGCGACATATTGGATATGAAGTTCCCAAGCGAATATACCACCGGCACCCTTATCGCCTGCCCGTTCCGCTCCGCGTCTATCCATTCCATGGGCTGCGGGCAATGCGAATGCGCGCCTATTATTGCATCCGCGCCCCAGTCTATCAGCTTCGCCGCAAACCGGCGCTGGGATTCGTCCTCCGTACTTTGATGCTCATAGCCCCAATGCACCATTATGATTATAAACTCCGCACCCGTCCCCGTGCAAGCCGATATTTGACTTTTTACCATTTCTTCGGTAAGCCGCGTAAGCGCAAAGTCCCTGTTTTCGGCGTCTATCTTGGGCGCGGTGCCGTTGAGTATCTGCGTTGCGCCCACCAGGCCTATTTTTATGCCGTTTTTTTCAATTACGCACGGCGTAAGGAAGTCCTCCATGCTAAGCGCCGTGCCCGCGGTTTTTATTCCCGCCGCCCTAAGCACGTTTATCGTGCGGAAAAGGCCCGCGTCGTCGCGATCCATGGCATGGTTGTTGGCGGTGGTAACGGCGTCTATCCCCGCGTCAAAAAGGTTCTTCGCCAGCTCGTCCGGCGCGCTGAAGCTTTGCATTGGCGGATTGGTGGGGTTCGGGTTTTCCTCCGTCGCGGGCGCAATCGTTTCGCGCGGCTGCGTATAGCCCGCCTCCTCCCCGCCAAGCGTGCCTTCAAAATCCGCGCACATTATGTCCACCGATTCAAACACGCTCTTCATCGGCAAAAAGCTTTCCGTAAAATCGTAGCCCGTTTCGGTTTTCGCGTCCGCTATCTGCCGCGTCATCATCAGTATGTCCCCAACGAAGCCGACAGTAGCCTCCTGTACGGCCGGCGTAGGCTCTGGCGTTGGCTCGTTCGTGGGTTCGGCCGTGGGCGTGGGCGCAGGAGCCGGTTCAACCGGCGCGGCTGTTTCGTTTGCCTGTGTTGCCATGGGCGCGGGTATGGTAACATATTCCTGCGGCCCCGCCGAGCAGCCCGCCGTTGCCGCCGCCAATACAAGCGCCGCAATTATAATGAAGCTTCGTTTTACCATTCCTTTATCACCGCCCGCTCTATGCCGCAAACGTCCTTAACTATCCGCGCCCCGCCAAGCATTTTTGCCACTTCCTCCGCCTGATGTATTCCAACCTCCAGCGCAAGCGCACCGCCATCGTTAAGCCTTTGTGCATAGTCCCGCGCGATGCGGCGATAGAAATCCAGCCCGTCCACCCCGCCGTAAAGCGCGTTTGCCGGTTCAAACGTAAGCTCCCGCTGAAGCGACGCCATATCGCTCGCCGTAAGATAGGGCGGGTTGCATACAATTATGTCGTACTTATCCGTAATTTTATCAAACATGTCGGTTTTTATCGTGCGTATGCTTACGCCGTTTGCCTCCGCGTTTTCGCGGCAAAGGCTCAGCGCGGCTTCGCTTATGTCCGCAAGGGTAACTTCTGTGCCGCAGATATTCGCTATGCTTATGCCTATGCAGCCCGATCCCGCGCATAAATCAAGGCAGGTTTTGTATCCGCGCCGCTTTATCAGCGCGATCGCTTCCTCGCAAAGCGTCTCCGTATCCTGCCGCGGTATCAGCGCACGCGCATCCGTTTTGAACCTGAGTCCCATGAATTCCCAAAAGCCCAGTATGTATTGCAGCGGCTCGCCTGTTTTTCGGCGTAAAATATATTCCCGCAACTCAGCGTACTGTTCGGCGTTTATTTCTTTATTTACGCTTGCGGCAAGCTCCGCGCGGCTTCCAATGCCCAATGAATGCATAACAAGTTCGCGCGCTTCGATTTCCGCCTCCTCGTGGGCCACGGGACGCAGTTCATCCGCAGTTTGGCGCAATATACGATTTACCATATACCGGTATTCCATGCTAAAAATCCTGGCTGTACTCTACTGCTTTGCCTATGCTGAACAGATATATGTAGCTTTGGCGCACTTTTCGCCCCGTGAGCCGCTCCAGCGCGGTTTTATACAGTCTAAGCTGCGCAAAATGTTTCTTTGCAACATCGTATGCGCTGTAATTTTCTGCAACTCTGTCCGTCTTGTAGTCTATCAGCACCCATTCGCCGTTTTCCGCAAAACAGCAGTCTATAATGCCCTGCAGCAGCACCGTCTCGTCCGTGTCCGCGCCCAGCAGCTCCCTCGCCCCTATGCGCAGATTGAACTCAACCTCCCGCCGCACGGTTTCCGCGCGCAGCAGCCTTTGCCCAAGCTCTCCGTTAAAGAACGCCGCAATGTTCCGCGCCGGAACTGCATCGGCAACGGTCTCGTCCATAAGTCCGGCTTTGACCAAGCCTTGTGCAAACTCCGCGACGCTTCGCTCCGTGATGGGCTTATCAAGCGGCAACCGCCGCATTATTTCATGCACGGCCGTGCCGAACTGCGCCGGGGCAACGTTTTCCTCCCGCGCAAAGCTTGGCGCATCGGTCAGCTCCGTATGCTCCCCGCCGCTCAACGACGTTACGGACAGCTTCGTCGGCAGCTCCACGTCCGCCGCGTGCGCATATGTCCGCGTGAAGAATCCTCCCGGCTTTTTATCGGCATGTGCCAGTGCGTCCCGCACAAATTCGTTATACTTGCCCTCGTCCATCCGTCCGCCGCCCGGCATCGCCAGCGGAGCGGGTTCGCAGCGCGCATAAATATGCACATCCGGCTCAAATACGGGCTTCAGCCCGTATTTTGCCCGTATTTCGTTGCCGCTTTTGGAGCTTAGTATATGTCCCAGCAGCCATGCGGCGAAGCTTTTTTGCATAATTATGCTGCTCTGCGTCTGCGGTGCAAGCGCGCTGTTCACAAGCCTTGTCCCGTCCTTTGCCGCGCAAAACATTATCAGCCGCTCCCGCGCGCGCGTCATGGCAACGTAAAGCACGCGCATTTCCTCCGCCGTGGCCTTTGCCGAAAGGGCTGCCGTTATGGCCTCGTGCAGAAAGGATTTTCGCTTTATCTCGCCCGATTTAAGCCGCGCGCCTATGCCAAGCTCCTTTTCGCAGACCAAATTGTCCATGCCCTCCCGCACGAATCCCGAATTAAGCCCGCCAATTATAGCATACGGAAATTCAAGGCCCTTGCTTGCGTGTATGCTCATTATGCTGACCACGTTTGCCCCGCCCGTCTGCGGCGCGCCGTAAACATTGGCCGCGGATGCCTTTTCCATGTAGCTTAGGAACCCGCCAAGGCTCCTTACTCCCGCCGCAGCGCAGCCCCGCGCGCGTTCGCACAGCGCTTCCAAATTGGCCTGCCGCTGCCTGCCGCCCGGCATCGCCGCGCAGTATTCGCCGTATCCCGTTTCGTCCAGCAGCATTCCTATCAGCGCCTCTGCGCCCAGCAGTTTGGACTCCTGCCTGTAATATTCCAGCTTATCCATAAACCGCTTTGCCTTTTGCCCAAGCTCGCCGCCCGCTGCCGCCGCGGCGTTCACGCGGTCTATCCATGCCCAGTCGTTCTCCCGTTCCTGCGGCGCGGGAAAGTCCGTTTTCAGCGCAATAAGCTCCTTTTCATCAAAGCCGCCTATCGGGGAGCGCAGCACCGCCGCCAGCGGAATATCCTGCCTGCGGTTATCTATAATGCGCAATAGATCCATGAAAACGCGCACCTCTATCGCGTCGAAGTACCCGTCCGACAGCAGCGCATACGCCGGCACGCCGTTCGCCGCAAGGGTACGCATCCATGTTTCCGCGCTGCCCTTATAGGAGCGCAGCAGCACGGCAAAGTCGCTGTATTTAAGCGGCCTTTCTTCCCCTGTGGCAGCGTCGGTAATGCGCTCTGTGTCCATCAGCTCGTGTATCCTTCGCGCCGCTGCCGCCGCTTCAACCGCCGCGGTATCCGTCTCCGTTTCTTCCGCGTCCGCCTGAGCGTCCATCATGTCCAGCAATATGAACTCCGCGCGTGTCTCGTCCTCCCCGCCGTCGTTGCGGCCGAACTTCAGCGCCGCCTCATCGTCGTATTCTATCTCCCCCGCTTCGCGGTGCATAATGCGGAAAAACAGGCTGTTTACCGCGTTTATCACTCCGCACGCGCTGCGGAAATTGTGGTTAAGGCATATAAGCTCCCCGCCGTTTCCGCGTTGGTAATCCGCATACCGCTGCATGAACAGCGCCGGTTCAGCCAGGCGGAAGCGGTATATGGACTGCTTTACGTCCCCGACAAGGAACGTTGAGCCGCTTGACGCTATGCTGTTCAGTATGCTTTCCTGCACGGGGTTGCAGTCCTGATATTCGTCCATAAAAACGTGCTTAAAGCGGCGGCTGTATTCCCCCCGCGCTTCGGGTATTTTCAGCACGGCTAAGCATTTGTGCTCCATATCGCCGTAGTCTATGCAGCCCGCGTCAAGCTTTTTCTGCGCATAGCGTTCGTCCAGCTCTTTTATAAAGCCGCAAAGCTCGGCTATAAGCGGCCTGTGCAGCCGCATCGTTTCAATATAGTCCCCTTCGCACCAGAATTCGCGCTCCGCCTTTATGGCTTCCTTCAGCTTTGTGCGCGCAGTATCCGCCGCCATGCGGAGGGGGCCGCTAAGCCCGTCCCAATTTATGCGCCCTTTGCCGAACGCGAATGCTTCAAGCGCGGCGGCAAGCTCAGCTGCGTTTGTGCATAGCAGAAGCGAGCGCGCGGTAAGCAGCTCCCCGTCTATAAACGCCGCGGGCTTTTCCGCGCCGTCCTGCATCAAATCATTACGGGCTGATTGCAGCGCGTCGCACCGGGCGGAAATTTTGGCAAGGCTTCTTTTCATAAGCTCCGCCGCCGCATCGGAGCGTAGCAAGGCTTCCCCGCTGTCCGCATCGTATTGCGAAAGCGCGCCGTCGAGCCATGCATAAGGGTCTATCTGCGAACGGGCAAAATCATAAACGGAATATATCGCGTCCTCCGCGGCCTCGTCCCCGCTAAGCCCTTCCATAAGCAGATTGAAGCTGCCGCCGCCCAAGGCGTAGCGGTCCTCCACCAGCTCATCATACGCATTCTGCCGCAGTATTGCCGTTTCCCCCGCATCCGCCACGCGGAACGCCGGGTCAAGCCCCGCAAGGTTGAAATGCCGCCTTAATACCTGCGTGCAGAATGAATGCAGCGTGGATATGCTTGCCGCGCTCACTCCGCGCGCCGCCCGGTAAAGCTTTTCCGCTTCTTCGCCGTTCGCCTCCGCCGCGGCACGGGCAAGGCTTTTTTCTATTCGCTTTTTCATTTCCGCCGCCGCCGCGTTTGTAAACGTTACGCACAGCACGGAATTTATGCTTTCCCCGCCGCGTATAAGGCGCACTATGCGCGCGGTCAAAACGGCGGTTTTGCCGCTGCCCGCGCCCGCGCTTACGAGCAGATTACCGTCGGCATCTATTGCGCGCTGCTGTTCAGCGGTCCATTTGGGCATGGCTTACCTCCTCCAAAAAATCCTTCCTGTCCATGATGCTTGCGCGCCTGTATTTGCAGCAGGGCAGCGTTGCATCGAACCCGCACACGCTGTTGTAATCGCACATTGAGCATTCGTCATACCCGCGCTTATCAATAAGCGGATACGCCTCCGCATGGCCCTTGGCTATCTTACAGGCCGTTTGTTTTGCCTTATCCACGGCAAAGCTCACCGTGCCTTTAAGCTGCTCCTCGCTCAGCCTCCAGCCGCTCCGCGCCGTGGGCTGCACGTCCTCCCCGCCGCCGAGTTCAATAAGCTTAGCGTCGTTTAGGCATGCCCCGCGCAGCCTGAATTCCTTCAGTATGCGCGCGCCAAAATCGTCCTCCTTGCCGCTTGAGTTGATTATGCCTTCATGCACGGGCAGATAATACATTCCCGCCGCGCGCTCGGCTGCGCCCGCGGCCTCTATTGCGGCAATATAGAGCGGAAGCTGGAGCCGCTTGCCGTCCGCAATGTCCGCGCAGTCGAACGCGGAGCCGGATTTGCTCTTGTAATCTATAACGCGGACGAACTTTTCGCCCGAATCGGAGGTATAGCTGTCTATGCGGTCTATCCTGCCGCTGAGTATATATCTTCCGCCGCCGGGCAGTTCCAATATAAGTTCCGGATAGCGCTTGCCTATGCCGAATTCCGTCTCCGTACCACTTATGCTGAATTCCCCGCGCCTTAGCTGCTCCACTACCGCATACGCCGTGGCCTTCACCCGCCGTATAAGCCGCGCCGCGGCCGCGCGGCCGCGCGCCGTGTCCATAAGCACGCCGTTGTTATGCTGCGCTATAAGCTTTGGCAATATTGAATCGAGCAATGTTTCAAGCCGGTCGTTCGTTATGCTGCCGTCCCCTTTGCCCATGGCAATAAGCTCCTTCGTGAGCAAAGACATGGCCTCGTGGCAGAAAAGCCCTTCGTCCGCCTTGCGTTCGCGGTATTCCTTGCGCGGGGTCAGCTTCAGCCCCACCGATGCAAAATGCCTGAACGGGCAGCCGTTGAATTTTTCTATTGATGTTATGCCCCCGCTGAGCCGCGCGCCGTAAAGCCTGTGCGCCGCGTCCTCCCCAAGCGGCTCCGCCGATACGCTTGGGAACAATGCAGAAGGCAGCGAAGCAAGCTTTCGGGCATACTCGCTGTCTTTATGCAGCGCGGCATAAAGCTCTCCCGCGCGCGCATCAATATGCCCGTTTTCAACGCCCGTGCGCAGATGCTTTATAAGCGCGCTGTATGCGCTCGGCGCGGTGGAAGCGGATTCCTCCTCTATGTCGGTTTTTATCGAAACGTCGCCGAACATGTCCGCAATGCGGTCCATCAGTTCGCACGGGGTTGCCGTGTCGCTCCCGCTGCCCATTGTGTATGAAAGCCAAAGCTTATCCGTGGGCTTTGTAACGGCGCCGTAAGCATCGCCGAATTCCTTATCGTTAAGCTGGGCGGTGCTTGGCATTTCGCCTAAGCCCATTTGGGCAAGGGAGGCGCGCTCCTCGTCGTCTATCATGCCGTCGTCCCCATAAACGGCGGGAAAATGTCCGTTTGCCGCGCCCAGTATTATAAGCGCGCGTATGCTGCGCGCCTTGCTGCGGCCAAGGCTGCCCAGCAGCAGCTGATCCGCCGCCGATGGTATAACGCCCACCTCGTAAGCGTCAATGCCTTCTTTATATACGGAGGTGAATTTGCGGTTAGATATTTTTGCGTCCCCCAAAATGGCGTGCATCTGCTCCATAACGGTTATAAGCAAATTATATACCTGCGCCGTTTCGTCCGCGCGTTCCAGCCTGCCCTGCGCTTTCAGCCGCTCCGCCTCCGCAGTGAGCTGCTCCCGCAGCGATATATCCACAGTATACTGATAAAGCGCGCGCACCTTTTCCGCCGCAGTAGGCGCATCCTTCAGGGCCTCGCTCAGCTTTTCAAGCGAGCCCATAACAATGCCCCTGGCTTCCTCTGCCGCCGCGGGTGCGCCTTCGCCAAAGGGGGATTTGAACGCGCTGCCGCGTATTCCGCGCGCAAGGGCATAGTTTTCAAAAATCTCCGCCTGCTCCGCATTAACGCCGCACAGCCCCGTTTTAACAAGGGCAAGCATATCCTCCCTTAAATAGCTGCCGCCCGCCGCACGCAGGGCAAACAGCGTGGCCTCGCTTGCGGCGTAGCTTGCAAGCTTGCGCTTTGCATCGGTAAAAAACGGTATGTGCCGCTCCCTCAGCGCGCGCATCATGGGCTCAAGGTATTTATCCGTATCGGATGCTATTATTGCAATGTCGCGGTATCGATATCCTTCGTCAATAAGACGCTGCGCCTTTTCCGCCGCGGCAGTTACCTCCGCCTTAACATCGGTCGCGGCAAAAAGCTCAATCGCGCCGTTTGCCTCCCCGTCAAACTTATTATACGGGAATGCGAACCCCTCGCGCTCAAGGTGCCTCAGCGCCGCCGACGCATGGCGCGGCTGCTCATCGTCGGGCGTGATAAAGTCCGGCGTTATGCCGCGTTCTTCGCAGATGGAAAGTATTTTATTGAGTATTCGCCTGTCTGCCGAAAAAACGGCCTTATCGCGGCATTCCGGCGAAAGATCAATCCTGAGCGCAACGGTAACGTGCGGCGCGGCATCTATAAGCGCGGCTATCGCGCCGTAAAGCCGCCTTGATATCATGTCGAACCCGTCTATTATAACGTGGCGCGAGCCAAGCTCGCTTTTGGGCAAAAGCTCCGAAAGCAGCCGCAGCGATTCCTCCGCATCCAGCGATGTACGCGCCATATATGCTTCGCTTGCGCCGTAAAGCAGCGCCAAGTCGTGCAGCTTTGCGCCAAGCGGCGTATCCGTGCCCTTCTCGTTCGCCGCGTCCATAAGCGCGTCCGCCCCTATGCCCGCGCGTTTGGCCTCTATAAAAAAGCGGGCGCACTCGCCCGTGAAGCCGCCCCTGTGGTACACGCGCCCGAAGGAAATAAGCTTGGGCGCAAGCTCGTCCGCGCATTTGCGTATTACCATAAGGCGGCCCTGCTCGCTCATAAGCGTGCGGCGTTCGCCGAATTCATTCAGCACCCTGCGAGCAAGGGACGTGAACGAGAACACGTCCGCATCCCAAAGGCCGCAGCCCATCGTTTCCGCCAGCGCGCGCTCGGTTTCAAACGTGAACTGCTCCGGCACTATATACAGCACCCGCTCGCCCTTTTTTATAAGCTCCGCAGCTATGCTCCTTAAATACCGGCTTTTTCCGCTGCCGGAGCGGCCGGTAAGTATGCTCACCCTCCCCATGGGCATTGCTCCTTTCCGCTAAAAAAGCAGGCTTAGAATTTTTCCGTATGCAGCGGGAAATAGACCACCTTGCCGTCCTCGCGCCGGCTTTCAAACAGGGTGAAGCCCATAACGGTCATGCTGGCGTTTGGCGAAAGGTTTTTAAGCTCCATCGTGGCAATTTCATCATGCTCAACATTGCGGCCCAATGTTATATGCGGCGTGAAGCGCTTGCGTTCGCGGGAAAAGCCGTTATCATACAGCGCGCTTTGCAGCGATTCATAAAGCGCGTTGAGCTCATCAAGCTGCCCCTTCACCTCCAGGAAGGAGGTTTTCTTCCCGCCCTTGTCAAAGCAATCGTATTTGCCAAGATGCAGCGTAAACGGCCGTATGCCGCGCCCGGCCTCGTGCATGGCGGCAACCGCGCCCTGAAGATCGCGGCTCTCGCCTATGAAATGCAGCGTTATATGAAAATTGTTCGCCGGCACGAACCTGCCGCCGCAGCTTAGCTGCTTAAGCTCCTTCTGTATTCTTGTGACCTCCGCCTTAAAGGAGCGGGGCAGATCTATTGCGATAAACAGCCTCATCAGCCTATCCTCCCTGAATTTTATGCTGAATTATATTATCCCATGAAACCGCCCCGCGCGCAAGGGAAAAGGAGCGGCGCGGGAAAATATCTCCCCGTGTATTGACATATTTCGCGCCGTTCTGTAAACTCAAGCTATATCAAGTTACCGTACAAAGAGGCTATCATGGGCATATTTAATTTAGAAGATGTTCACTATTGGATATATTCGCCGGGCAACAACGCCGTTAACTGGGATGATTACTATGAACGCGGCATAATGGCTATTGAGCGGAACGAATTGGGTGACCTGTCGGCATATTCTTCCAAGGAAGAAATGCGGCGGCAGATGCAGAAAGCGATAGACCCGACGCGCTCGTTCACTCATTCCGCACTTGAAACATGGCAATTTGTGCACGAAATAGAAATAGGCGATGTTATAATAGCTAAAAAGGGAAAGCATACCATAATCGGGCGCGGCATAGTCACATCCCGCTACCGCTATGATAAAGATGCGTCAGGCTGCAAAAACATACGCAGCGTCAAGTGGACTCACCGAGGCGAATGGGAGCATCCCGGCGAAGCCGTGACAAAGCCCCTTACGGACATTACGATGTACGGAGGATACGTTGCGGACATAAAGAAAATATTCAGCGAGGACGATATTACCGATATCATATTGCAGCGTGAAGAGTATACCCCGGAGGATTTTTTAAGCGAAGCATACATAACCCGGCAGCAGTATTCTGATATACTGGATCTGCTTAACATTAAGCGAAACATAATATTGCAGGGCGCGCCGGGCGTTGGCAAAACGTATATAGCCAAAAAGCTTGTCCAATCAATATTGGATAAGGAGAGTGCCGGCGGTACTGAGTTTATACAGTTCCACCAAAGCTATTCCTATGAGGACTTTATAGAGGGCTACCGCCCCACGGCAAACGGCTTTGAGCTGAGAAAGGGCGTATTTTACAATTTCTGCAAAAAAGCCGAGGCCGATGCGAGCCGCCCGTATTTCTTTATAATAGATGAAATCAACCGCGGCAACCTGAGCAAAATATTCGGCGAATTGTTCATGCTTATAGAAAGCGACAAGCGCGGGCAGCAGATGCGGCTGCTGTATTCCGACGAACTGTTCAGCGTCCCGGAAAACGTGTATATCATAGGCATGATGAACACCGCAGACCGCAGCCTTGCCATGCTGGATTACGCGCTGCGCCGCCGTTTCGCCTTCGTTACCATAACCCCCGCGTTCGATTCGGACGGATTTATCAAGTATCAAAAAAGCCTGGCAAACGCGAAGTTCAACAGGCTTATAGACTGCGTAAAGGAACTGAACGCCGCTATAGCTAACGACGATGCGCTCGGCGAAGGCTTCTGCATCGGACATAGCTACTTTTGCAATATTCAGCCCGATAGTCAGCCTGACCTTTCATTCATCGTGGAATACGAAATACTTCCGTTGATAAGCGAATACTGGTTTGACGATAGGCCCACCGTTAATAAATGGGCCAATAAGCTGAGGGGAGCAATACGTTGATACCGATCCAGAATATATACTATATGCTCTCGTATGCTTTTCGCGCTCTGCGCGGGAACGGATACAGGCGTATGGCGGCAGAATCGTTTCACAATTCGGCTGAGTTATGCGCGGCCATACTTTGCCGCGGAGTATCGGCGCAGCTAAAGCGCGGCTTCCAAAGGGAGTATATACCGTTTACGGAGTCGCTCACAGCCGTGCGCGGCAAAATAGATATTACCGGTTCACTCAAGAGCAATTCCATGCTTAGGCGGCAGCTTGTGTGCGATTTTGACGAATACTCAATAAACGCATATAAAAACCGCATACTCAAATCAACCCTCGAACTTCTGATAAGGGCGGATATATCCAAACAGCGCAAGCATGAAATTCGCAATCTTCTCATGTATTTTGGCGATGTTGATACCATTGACATGCACTCGGTAAATTGGCATTTGCAGTATTATCGCAACGATGAAGAATATCAAATGCTTATTTCAATATGCTACTTGGTTGTAAAAGGTCTGCTGCACTCCGCGCAGTCAGGTTCGCTTAAACTTGCGGAGTTTGATGAACCGCAGATGGCAAGGCTATACGAAAAGTTCATTTTGGAATACTATCGCAAGGAGCATCCTGAGTTAAAGGTCGCCTCATCGCAGATTGAATGGGCATTGGATGCTCCGAACTCCCATCTTCTGCCGCAGATGCAATCCGATATTATGCTGTCCCGCGGCACAAAGACGCTCATTATAGACGCAAAATTCTATAATCAAATCATGTCGCCATCCCCATACGGGGCAACCGCCCTGCGGTCAAGCCATCTTTATCAGATGTTTGCATATGTAAAAAATCATGCCGCGCAGGGCGGCGATGTATCCGGCCTGCTGCTATATGCAAAAACGGACGAGCAGCCTTCCATCGATGAAGCGTTCAACATGAGCGGCAATTTGATATGCGCAAAAACGCTCAATCTGAACTGCGACTTCTCTGAAATATCAGCGCAGTTGGATGAGATTGTGAAAAAGTTTTTCATATGATGAAATTGGAAGATAGGTAGCTGCCGGATACTTGGCCGTTTCGCTGCATCGTCCACAGAACGCGCTCAACCGCGCAATGTCGCCGGCCAACTTGGTGGCTCGAGGCCCGGGAAGATAGAAAACAACAGAATGGCAAAGAAAAAGAACAGTCCGTTTGGACTGTTCTTTTTCTTTGGTATCCGGCAGCTACAAGGATTTTTTGTCCAACAAAGTACGCCATTGTCGCGTAAAACGCCCATAATTAGGCATTTTTGTACGCAAGCATTGACGCAAGCGAACAATAAAAGGTTGCCGGAAAGTTGCCAGAGATTGGTGTAAATAGATTACGCCTTATACATTTCTTGATACCTTTTTACACGTTCCGTCTTGTCTATCTGCTTGCCGTGTAAATACTTATACAGCGTCAGCATATCGGCGGGCGGGTCGCCATGCTTGGCCTTGTAGTCCGATATGGCGCGGGCTACAAGGTCGTGCAGCATGGATGCGTGGGTCAGCTCCTGCCCCGATATGGTGTACAGGGTCTGCGCTACTGTCGGCATGTCGTCCTTGACAGCAAGCGCCCACTTAGCATACATTTCAGCGTCCGCGATTTCTTCGCAAATCTGGTCGGACAGGTCGTTAATTAGCTTCATTTTTTAGCCGCCTCCGCCACGGTGGCGACGGCTCCGCCAGTCAGACCCGTCAAGTCGTTATTCGGCGCACAAGGTGGGTTGCCGAGCAGCTTAAACGTCCCGCCCGTGGGAGTGGTGGATACCACGGTGCTGTACTTGGTGCGCTTGCGCATGCTGCACGCGGTCACCTGTGCGCAGCAGCGGTTTATCAGGGGATACTGCGCCGTGCCTGTGCCGATGGTGATATATACGGGCGCGGATATGGTGGTGGTATCCGGTATGCTCTGCGCCACGACGATGCAATATTTCTCGCCGTTGGCGTACACTCCTGCGGGCAGATTGATGATAAGACCAGTACCCGCCACAAATGTCACAGACTGGGATATACTCAGGCGGGGGCAAAGCTGGCATATATTTTTACAAGTCATAATTTTCTCCTTTCACAATCAAGGGGCGGTCTAAGCCGCCCCGATAGTCACGGCAATGCCGGATGGTGTGTCATGTCTTAGCAGCAGCTATTGCCGCAGCCTGAGCCGCAGCCGTTGCCGCAAAACGGGCTATTTCCGGCGCTGTAGGTGTAGCCGTTGGGGTAGCGTACCACGCCCGTCAGCTGCTCGCGGACAAACAGCTGGTTATTGGCCTGCTCAAGCTGTGCTATGCGCTGTTCAAGCTGCGCCTTTTCAAGAGCCGCGAATTTTGCATCAATGTTCGCGTTGATAGCGTCCATGCCGCGCTGCACGGCGCAGCAGCACTCCGCCATCTGGGACTGTATGCCGTTTGTGGACTGCATAACGGTCATATTCGTGCCGTTCTGCGCGAGGGCTATTTCCTTGCCCAGCTGGCCGATATTGCCCTGCATATCGTAGCCAAGGCTGCATATGCCGTTGCCAATGTTGGTCAAGCGGTCATTAAGCTGGCCAAAATGCTGACCGAAAAGGATTTCCTGCTGCGTCGCTGCGGTCGCGTACTGGCCGTAGTCACCGCTGCTACGGTTGCCCCAGCCGCCAAAGCCTCCGCCCATCATAGCCAAAAGCACGATAAGAGCAAATATCCAGAATCCTCCGCCCATGCTACCGCCAAGGCCGTCATTTTTGTCTGTCACGGCGGCGATATCCGCCAAAGAGGGTACATTATCCATTGTCTTTTCTCCTTCATAATTTTATTTTTTGGTATATAAATCGCGCGTGATTTATCGTATCTGGGACAAGATGCTTTCAGGGTCTATGCCTTTTTGCTGGCACAGACTATAAAACATCTGCTGGGGGTCACGCCCGCCGAGCATCCGCATTACCTGCTGCATTTGCGCGGGCATCCCCATCATGCTTTTGGCCTGTGCGATTAGCTGCGGAGATATTTGCGGGGTCTGCTGGCTTCCAGCTTTCATTGCTTGCAATATGGGATTCGGCATTTAGTCTTTCCTCCAATTTTGATATTCGCGTCGCTAAATCATTGATATCCACCGGCGGCGCAGGCTGATACGGTGTGATGGTGTACGGGGTCAGTGTAGGGTATCCCGCGCTGTCGGTACACTTGTGCCAGACTATGGGCGCGGTGGTGTCCAGCAGCAAGATGCTGCTATTGGGCGCAAGGCTATATGCCTTCGCTCCGCCCTCGCCATTGACTTGGGCAATCTCGGTGCGCTGCTGGTACTGCTGGGGCTGCTGATAGCCGCCGAAAAACGGGTTTGGATTCCACATTTTTATCGCCTCCTTATGCCTTTATTTTCCCAAAAATTAAGCCCCGCGCTCAGGGCGCGGGGAGGGAATTTAGCGGGCAAAAACCGGGCAAAAAAATTTTTTCAAAAAATCTGCAAAAACCCCTTGACGTAGGTATATACCTATGGTATAATAAAGCCACGATAAAGCAAGGGGCCAAAGCCCCGAAGGGAGTTAAAAATTATGAAGTACGATGTAACATTTTCTTGCGGACATACTACAACTGTGGAGCTGTTTGGGCCCGGTAAAGACCGCGAGCGCAAAATCAGCTGGTATGAGACGCACGGCGAATGCCCCGAATGCTACAAGGCCCGCAAGCAGGCAGAGCGCGAGGCAATCGATGCACAGGCGGCGCAGGAAAGCAAGGAAAAGCAGTGGCCCGAGCTGAGCGGAACCCCGAATCAGGTCGCATGGGCAAACGCAATCCGCAAGGAAAAGATAGATGAAATAATGGCCGTTGGCGCCAACGAAAACGGAATGCGCTGCATAGCATGGATTATACAGACCTATACCACGGCAAAATTTTGGATAGATAATCGTGACAGGTCATTGCGCGGCGAGTGGGGCCGCGAGGTAATCAACACTTATAATGCAACAAAATAAAAAAGAAAAGGAGAACGCCATGAAATACGAAATGGAATATGCCTGTGGGCATACCACTACGGTGGATTGCACGATGGACGACCGCGACCACATGCGCGACTTGATAGGCCGCACATTCTGCCCCGATTGCTGGGGTAGGATGTGCGCAAGCGGAGATTTCGTGCCGATGCGCATGAGCTGCGCAGAGCGCGACGCTGATTACTGGTCATGCAGAGCCAAGCCCGATAGCTATGACAGCAAGACCGATACCATAGTAATCAATGTGCATAAGGACTTGCTGCGAGAAAAGGCCGAGATCGCCGCGTTAAAGGTATCAAGCGCGGCCATAGAGGGCATGAGCGAGGTGCGTGCGGCAAAAAAAGCATGGGACGACTATAAGGCCGCAATCAGGCATTGGAAACTTGTAGACCATTGCGGGTGTGAAAAGCCGAAAGAGCCTACCGTGAAAATGGCAGAGATAGAATCTAAATATCCCCGAGCAGCTGCATTTTTTACTGCAGAAGAATTTACGCAGGGTGTCGATATAGATAAATGCGCCGCAGGACGCAGGGCGATGGAAAAGATTTTGCGCAGCGAGGACTATGCCGAGGCTATCAGGGACATGGAAGCAGAGTGGGAGCCCTGGCCATCGTACAGCAAGCTTGTGGAGTGGATAAAAAAATGAAAAAAGAATTTGAGCGGCAAGCCCGCTACGACAAAAAAAGCACCAAGGGCATATACCTTAAGCTTAACATCGGCACAGATGGCGACATCCTCGCCCGTCTTGCCGATGTGCCCAGCACGCAAGGATATATCAAGGGCCTGATACGCGCCGACATAAAAAATCAAAAAATCTGCAAAAACCCCTTGACGTAGGTATATACCTATGGTATAATAAGTCATACGATAAAGCAAGGGCAACAAGCCCGAAGGGAGTTAAAAATTATGAAGTACATGAACGCTAACGAAATCGCCGAGAACCTCCGCAGCGCCGACAGCTGGGACGCAGAACTTTGTGCCGCCCTGTGCGAAGAAGCTGGCATGACCGCCGAATGGGAAGCCGCAGACGGTGACACCTTTGAGAGTGTAGTAGAGGCCGCAGCCGCCAAGCTGGGAGTGGAAATCTACTAAGATTTAGAGGACAAGGGGCGGCAATGCCGCCCCAAAGGAGAGAAAAAATGGAAGCGAGAATGCCGAGAACCAAGGCCACGCTGATGGCCTTAGCCGAAAAGTACCACATGGAGTTTTTGCGCCACTACATCACGGACGAGGGCTACGGGGTGTACTGCGTATCAGATGAGCGGATACCGGAGCTGGATGCACTGGCGGCTGATAATGAATGGGGTGATGCCTGGATATTCGACTGGCTAAACTGGAGGAATCCGCCCTATATGTACCGGATAATCTGTCCCAAAAACTGGATAAATCTTTGGGGTTGGGTGAAATAACCGGGGAAAGAAAAAAGATGCACGGCGGTGCATCTTTTCCTTCGGCTTGAAAACCTAATAGTAGATGTTTCAATCCACACCCGCAAGCGGGTGACATGCGTCCCAGACGCAAAAACGAAAAAACAAATATTTCAATCCTCATCCGTTGCCGGATGGCACTATTAAAATACCACAGCATCAGGCATATGTCAAGCCCCCAAAAAATAAAAAAGCCCCCATCAGGGGGCATATTTTATAAGGGTTCTCTCCGCCGCCTTGTATCGGCGGCGGATTTGGTCATACTCTAACGGCGCATCGGTGTACCGCGCCTGATACTCCGCTGTAAGCCTGTCATACGGCACGCCATCCAGCAGGTGCCGCGCCACAAGCCAGCGGTCACGCTCACAGAAAATCCGCTGATAGATTATCCCTTCCCACTCCGCGCGGGATAGGGTCTGTAAAATATTTTTGTCCACCATACAGGCCAGCTTCTCATTGGCCTTTCACCTCCGGCAATTTTTGTCGCAGAGGGGCGGCGGCAATTTTATTTCCTGTCGCGGGCTATCGCGTCATATGCGCCATTGGCGGCAAGGGACACAACCACGGCATTTATCACGCACAGCGCGCCTGCTTCAAGGGTCAGGCCGCCCGTGAAAAATGTGGCCGCTATAAGCACCACAAGCGCGATTACATAGCTGGTCAGGCGCGTGGGAATTTTGTCGATAAAGCCCACGCCCTTTATGAGCTGGGTTACAAGGCTGGTTGCAAGGGTCGCCCCCGCGTAAGTCAAAAGCACCGCCCAAGTAAAAAATTCGTTCGTCATTTTTATCTCCTTTCAATTATGTGCTGTAAAAGTTCTGCGCGAGCGTTTTTCAGCCCGTCAATCCCGTTTCCGTCAATCTTGTGATTTATCAGTGCCACAAGGCCGGTTATAATGGCCTGATTTGTGACTTCCTGCTGCTCAAATTTTACGTTGATTTCTTCGAATCTTTTCAAATCGTTTGAATCATGCTCAAGCACCTTATCAAGCTTCTCCCGCATAGATAATGCGGGGGCTATGATTTCTCTTATCGCCTTGATTCCCTGCGCGATAAGGACAATTGCCCCCAGTATTGATGCACACCATCCCCACCATTCCACGGGCTACACCTCCGCGTGGGCCTTGGCAAAAGCCTGTACAGCCGCCATTGTGGCTTTGCCGCATATTCCATCGGCCTTGCCGCAATCGTAGCCACAGGCGTTCAATGCGGCCTGCATAAGCTTCACGTTTTCGCCGCGCATCATGGGCGATGTCAGCCTAAAGACGGTCGGGGCGGTATCCTCGGCCAGCGCGGGGTGTCTGCCCTGATGTGTCCAGCCGCCGCAAGACAGATGGCGCATCACTACGCCAGCGTCACGGCCTTGTGCCTCTATCACCATGCCGTTGCCGACGTATACTCCCACGTGCCCAATTTTGCCCTTTGCGAAGCTGTACCTAAATACAAGGTCGCCAGGCTGCATCTGCCACGCGGCAAGCTTGCCCTTTTGGGTACATTGTCTGTACAGTCCTGCGGCACTTGTGTCGCCGTCAATCAGCCCCTTGATGTCGCGGAGCCAATGTATGATAAGGCCGCTGCAATCAAAGGCGTACAGCGGCGTTTTGGCGGCTTTTTTGATGTATGCAAGGGCGCGGTCGGCATTTGCTCGGGAGGTTTCCTTGCGCCGTACCCATTTTTCAAGGTCGACGCGGTTGTCTACCCTTTCGCCCTGTGCGCCCCAGACGTAAGCGTCCCCGATGTGGCTTTCGAGGTAAGCGACAAAATCATCTATCTTTTTGCCCATACTCTTACTCCCGCCATGCCCAGCGCGGCCAGTATCATCACAAATCCCACATACACGGGGGCGGAGCCGGTCTGCGGCAAGTCGGGTGTGCGCACTATCACGCTATCAGCACCCCATACCGCCGTGGCCTCGGCTTTGATGTGCTGCCCGAGATTTGCCACAAGCGCAGCATCGTCCATGTATATTTTGCCCGCGTAGATGTCGTCAAGCGTCATATTCAGCGCGTTCAGCTCGCGGGTCAGGTCGGCAAGGCCGCCCGCTATGGACACATCTACCGCCACGCCATTGCGGCGCGTGAAGGTCAGGGCGCCTATGGTCACGGTATCCCCGCTTATGGTCACGGGCTTGCCGTCATAGGTCAGCTCCGCCAATGGGGTGGTATACTTGTATACCGCCCGCACGGCGGGGTATGCGCCTGTGACTATCGCGGCGACTACATCGCCATCAAGATACAGCACGTCCATATCGGTAAGATTGATGGTGCCCTGCACGGGATTGCCTTCGGCATCTGCAAATTTTGCTGTAAAGTACACCACCGTGCCCACCGTTGCGGCCTTGCCCGGTGCAGGGGTATAGGCCGCGCCGCTGGTGGTCGCCACCTTGTCCAGCTTGGTGACGGTCACGGTGTAAGTCGGGGGCGGATTGTCGGCGCGTCCCCAGCCCATAGCTACTGCGCCCGTGCATATGCACAGCAGCACAACGGCAAGCAGCATTGCAAAGTATCTTTTCATTATTTTTTAGCCCTCCTTCGGCTTTATAATCTCTTTGATGGTCTCTAAAAAGGCCGCCAGCTTTGATACGCTCGGCAGCCCCGTCATGCCATCTACCGCCTCGCGGATGCGGTCAAGCTTGGCTTGCAGCTCGTCCCGCTCCGCGCGGTCGGCCTTTATCCTGCGGTTATAAGCAAGGATTTTTTCACGAAGTTCGTCCGTCATTCCGTCGCCCCCGATAAAAGCATATTTAACGCTTCTTCAAGCGTTGCAATTCTTTCTTCTGGTGTGGGCTCGGGCGCGGGCTGTTCTGCCGCAAGCCGCTCAAGCTGGGCTATTTCTTCCGCAGTCATATCTATATATGAGCCATTTATATATTTTTTCATCGTCTCACCCCTATTACCGTCACCTTGTCGCCGTCCTGAATCACAGAAGCATCGACGAAGCTCAATGTAAACTCGTAATTCGTTGGCGCTAAATCGAGCGGTGTTAGCGTTTGTGTTGACTTAACGGTAGCACCGGCTACAAGATTATTATTTTGCAACGAAGCCGATGAAATAACGTTGTTACTAACTTCTGCCGAAAATTCCCAGTAAACATATCCGTACTCCGCTACTAAATATCCGCAACTATAAGGTGTAGCAGCGGCATAGTTTTTCACCACAACACGGCACCACACGTTTTTGTTTAATCCACTAACATATGTCGGACGCCTCATGATTACTTTTGCTTTACGCCACACTGCGAAGTCAGCAAGCACATACAATGCCGTATCTGCACGCAGTTCAATATCTGCAACCTTTTCCCATGTCTCGCCACCGCCCGGCATATCCACTGCCTCCCACTCGGTCGGCTTGCCGTCCTGCACGGCCTTAACTTTGATTATTTGGCCGGGGGTGGCGGCGGTCAGGCCGAGGGATATAGCCGTATCAGCCTTGGCAAGGCTTGTCTGCACATCTTCCGCAAGGTCGGATTTGGGTATGCCGGATGCGGGTTTGGAGTACCCCGTTCCCGCTTTTTCAGCCCCGATATTCGTTCTGGCTTGCTTCTGCTGTTCGGTCGTCAGAGTTTGCGGGGTGTAGGTCACAGCATCCTTGCTGCCCCCGCTCGCTGCCGCCTCGTTTATCGCCGCCACAAGGCTGCTTTTGTCCTCCGTGGTTAGGTCGTCGAGATTGCCCATGTCTGCCCGCAGTTGCTCCTCGGCCGTGGGCGGGATTGCGGGGAAGGGACTACCCTCCGTGCCGCCTGTCGGGGCTACGCTGATATGCGCCACGTTTGTGGTAATGCGTGGGATTACTTCTCCGTACCGCGCGGAGTTGCCCACAAGCCATACGCACCAGTCGCCCGCTGAAAGGTTAAGCTGCTGCTTAGCGGTTATCTCCCCGTCTGTCACGGATATCTCGTGTACCGTGCAGCCCTGCCCAAACATTGCTTTAATCTCGCGCCCCGCCCAGTCCTCGGTCTCACATACCACCTTTGCGGTAAGGTACTGCACGGATTCAGCCGCAAGGGGGAGATATTCGGCGGTCAGGGCCTGGTGGTTGGCGGTTAGGGTGATGTTGTAGGTCATGTGTCCTCCTTTTATCCGTTGGTCAGCTTGGTGCGCGTGCCTGTGCCGACCTGATACCACAGGGCGTTGCTAAATTGTGCCCATAGCTGTATATCCTTCGTCTTATCATTTGGGGCAAAGGCGTTTTTTAGCTTGGCTGTCCGCAGCGACGTTATACTTATGCTGATATTCGCGCTTCCGTCAAAGTTCGCCGTACCATCTACATCGCCAGTCAGCTTGATTTGTCGGGCGGTACTAAGCTTATTCGCGCTGCCTGCGGTGCTTGCCGTCCCTGCGGTGATTGCCTTTATTGGTCGTCCTACTACATATTCAACGACATACGTTCCGTTGTCCTCCAAAATTCGCACGCGGTCGCCCGCATTAAAGACAACGCCGCTGTTGACCTTGTAATGCTTTTGCGATTCGCTGCCATCGTCAAACGCCAGCGTTACCCCATCATCATGCACAGCCTTTATGGTCGCAAAATTCATCCCGTTATCCTCCTTGCTTTGTGTCGCATCTTGCCGCCCGCATGCAGTTCCATACTCCATGCAGTTTCTTGGTAAATTTCGTTTATGCCCAGTACGTCATGCTCAAATTGATACACGTCCTTATAGCCGTGCATGGGCATAAGCCCCGTGGCAAAGTCTATGCCGTGCAAGTCCGCCTCGGCTTCGATGGCACGGCGGCGCACATACGCATCAAGCTCCGCCTGTGTGCTTATGTCACGCAGTTCGATTACTTCCGTCACCACTTGCCTGTTCTTGGTGCTTAATGGCGACTGCGGGTCGGCGTTTTCGTACACCGCGCGCATGGGCGCGACTTCGGGGGACGATACATAGGCGATAAATCTGTTTGGCGTGTCAAAGTAGTCTACAGCCTCTTTGGCCTCGCCCATTATCACGCTGTCTTGCTTGGTGCTGTACTTGTACGCAATGTCGCTAAGCTCGATATCTCGCTGCTTGCGCGCGATAAAAATTCCGTTTGCGTCGGGGTGTATGGGCGTATAATTTATTGCCGCTAAAAGCTCGTTGATTATGTCCAGCCTATATGCTCCCGGGGCATACTCAACCGCCTCGGCAATAGTGTCCTCTGCGCCTTCGATGTTCGCGCGGGTTATGCCCGCGCCGTACAACACATTAAGCACTATGTCTGTATAGCGCGTCCCTGCCGGATAGTATAGCCGCGTGGATATGCCATCCGTCTTTAGCAGCTGGGTAAGGTCGTATGCCTCTACCGTGCGCGATACCGTCTTAGCTTTCGCCACGCGCTCCGGCGACGACAGCACAAATACCCCCAGCGGCCACTCCGCCCACGTGTCGCCCATGCGCAGCCCAAAGACGGGGCGGACGCGCGCGCCGAGATAGTCTATTTCCTCGTCGTGCATTTCAAAGGCGGCAGTACGCATTATCGCACTGCCGCTGTCAAAAGTTATAGTGCCGCTGGATACAGTCGTTATGTCGCGCTTATACTGCAAGTCGCGCCCCAGCAGTTCGTAGCGCACGCGGATTTGCCGCGTGGGTGCTACAAGCGCCGCTTGTATCTCTGCATCTGTATATCCTGCCCGTGCAAACAGCATCATACCACCTCGCTGTGCTCGACTTCGTTGATAACAAATGACAGATTATATATCATGCCATAGTAGTCTGCGGGCTGGTCGGACGGGCTTATGCACACGCCGTACATCTTCATGCGCGCATTACGGTACAGCACCGTTTTGCGCTGCTGTATCACCCGTTCAAGCGCCTTGTATGCGTCCTTGTCATTTGTGGCAAAGGATACCGTCACAGACCTCTGGGCAAGCTGCCCAAATTCTGCCACGGGCTTTTCGCGCCCCGAATATTCCATCATGCTAACATCGTAGTCGGTATGGTATTTGTCCTGCACGTTGTAGCGCACTTCAAACGGATGCGTGGGGTCGTCCACGGGCGTAAGCCACCCCGTCGTCAGTTCAAATGTCGTGCGTTGCTGCGCGCCCTTGCTTTCACCGCTGTCACTTACGGCTATAACCTTATATCGCACTTCGCCATCCATCGCAGACCAGTCCTTATATTTTTTTGTCGTGGTGCTGCCGATGCGGATAAAATCCGCGTCGCCAGGGGCAAAGCGGTATATATCGTACCGCAGTATCCCCGTTTGATTATGGCTTATCACTATGTCGATGCTATCTTTTTTTTTTGAAAGCACAAAGCTTGGCGTGGTCGGAATTATGTAATTTGCCGTTATGGCATCCTCCGCCCATGCGCTGTAGTGCGCCGCCTCGTCCCGCGCAGATACGCGCACGGTGTACTGCTGACCGTTTTCAAGCGCGACAGGAATGTCGTAAAATTGGTCGCTGCTCTCCGCTGTGATGTCCACTATGTAGGTCGCGCCCTTTAGGATTTGCACCTTGTATGCGCTCTGGGCAAAGGTGGTTGTCCATATCAAACGCGGTTTTGCCGCCGTGAAAACGCTCGTCACTATACTCGGCGCGGTCGGAGCCGTGCCGTAGTATGCATATGCTTGGTCGCTGTAATCGCTGGGCGCGTCATCTGTGTCTATGGTCTGCACGCGCCAGTAAAAATTACCGCTGGGGATTTTGGCAATCGGCACATCGGCATATTGGTTGGTGCTTGTCGCGGTGATTGTCTCCCACGTCAGGCCATCACCCGATATTTGCAGATTGTAGCCCTTTTGCGGCAGATTACTCTGCGGGCTGGGGTTATGCGCCCAGTTGAAGCGCACCACGCCACCGCTCGGCGCGACCGCCTCGCCCAGCACAGGGCTTTTTACGGTCGGGATTTGCGGGCAGTCGGCAATTACCGTTTCTATGTAGCTGCGGTTTGATAGCTCATAGTTGGTATAATCCGTCCAAAAATGTGAATAGAAGTCATAAGCATAGTACTCTACCGTGCCGTCTCTATATTTATACGCCACTTTGCCGGGGACACGATTTTCTATCGGATTATTTTCTGGCGTATATGCCGACATCTGGGCAAGATATATGCTGCCGTCGCTTGGCAAATCTTCCCCCTGTGGTAGCTCGAGCGTTATCCAGTCCCCGCTCGCTATCTCGCTCGGCATGGCGTTATACTCTTTTGCTACGCTCGCATAGCCAGCAACGTACTGCATGTAAGCAAAGCCTCTCGCGGGTATCGCCGGCGTTGGATTAACCTCGACCTCCGACGGGAACGTATTTATTGATTGCGTTGTGTATCCATCCGGTGGCGTTACAGATCGGGTAAATCTATTGCCATACTCTTCATTTGATGTACCCAGGTGCAGCTTTACGGCGTGGGATATTACCTTTTTCCCCGCGGGGACAATCAGTCCGCTATAATCAAGCTTTGTTATCCCCCTTATATATTTTTGGCATTGTTCGGCAGAGCCGTCTACCCGGATTATGTTGTCTAACCCTGTGCCGCCTGTAAAATATGTCTTTATGGTTGTTTTTGCCATTACTTCGCCCTTTCTGCCTGCCTCGCGCGTTTGAATGTTGCCGTCATTGCCGCCACGGTTTCCATGTCGCGCGATTGCACGGTCAAATAGTAGTTATTCGTGCCGCCCATGTTGCGGCTGTCCTCCGCGTTATATACCCTGCTCCCCCTCGGCAGGGATACCAGTTCCGGCCCGCGTTCGCCTACCCAAGTCAGCCCGCCGGGCCAGTAGTCCGTGCCGTCCGCGTTGCGGCCTATGTTTCTCCCAAAGCCGCCGCTCCACGCGCGGGCGCTCGCTCCCTCGTCGCTAAAAACCTTGGCTATGTTTTCGCCGTAGCGCGTAAGGTTGCTGTCGTCAAAGCCCTTGCCGCTGATAAGGTTAAACAACTGCTTAAAAAGCTCTATCACTATGGCAACCGTGTTGGCTACTATGGTCAGCGCGTCAGCCAGCACGCCCAGCGCAAGCGCAAGGGTTTGCAGTACAGGCACGCCATCCTCCGCCGTGCCGAGAAGGACATCAAAAAGCGGTTCAAGCGCGGATACCACGTCAAGCAGCGCGCCGAAAACCTCTAAAATGCCAGACCCCTCGGCGGCTTCTTGCAGCCGCACGAAAAGGTCAGTCCCTTTTTTCATTAGGTTTTCGACTGCCGGAGCCATGCCGACGGCAATCTGATTTTTGAGGGCTTCACTTGAGCGGTTCATGCGCTGAAGCTGGTCGTCAACCGCGCCCAAAGCATCTAATGCTTCCTCGCCCATTACATAGCCTACATCGTGCGCCTCTTGGGTAAGCTCGCGCAAGCCATCGCTACCGGCTTTTATTAATGGATTCAGATCGCGTGCGGAACGCCCGAAAATGGTCATTGCTATCGCGTCGCGTTCTGTTTCGTTGCTTATAGCGCCAAGCGCGTCTATTACATCGCCAAAGACATCTTGTGCGTCGCGCAGCGTGCCGTCCGCATTTTGCACGCCAATACCCAGCTTGTCAAAGGCTTCCGCTTGCTCTTTGCTGCCGCGCCGTGCCGCATCCATGCTCCTTATCATTTTTGATTGGCTTGAAGTGAGCGTATCCAGCGATACGTCCACAAGCTCGGCAGCATACTGATACTCTTGTAGCGCTTCGGTCGATAGCCCCGTCACCACGGATTGCGTAAGTATTTCATCCGCGTATGCCGCTGATTCTATTGTCAGGCTTATAAGCGCTTTTTCGACTTCTACCACCGCCGCGGCCACTGCGGCAAAGCTCCCCGCAAGCACAAGTGTCTGTGTATCAAGGTTAAGCATGCCGTTAAGGGTGTTGGTCATTTCCTTTGGCAGACTTATGCCAAACTTCCCGCCAATATCGTTAAGCGCGTCGCCAAGTCCCTGCGCTTTGTCTGCCGCGTCGTCCTCGCCCTCGCCAAAGTCGTCCAGCGCCTTCGTATTTTCGTCAAGAGCGTGCTGTTGCTTTAGCAATGCGGTCTCCGTTTCTACTACGGCCTTGCGCATACGCTGCGTGCGGTCGTCGCTTTCGCCGTAAGCTTGTGACAACTCTGACAGCCGCTTTTTTTGCAAGTCCAGCTTGTCGCTAAGAGATAAGACTATCTGGTCAAGGTTTTCATTGGTCGCGGTCAGGGCCTCAAGGCTGTCCTCGTTGCCCTTAAATTGTTCTTGTAGTTTTTTGCTTTCGGCATTAAGTATGCCCAAGCCGCTATTTATGTCTTTAAGCGCTTGCCTATACTCTTTTTCGCCTTCCGCGACAAAACGTGTTCTGATATTCGGCATCGCTTTATACTCCTAAGTATTCCGCAAGGCTTACGGGCTTCTCAGCCTCTTTCGCCCTGCCTATCTCTTTATACGCTGTTAATATTTTTGCTATGCGGTATGGCGTTGCAGTCGCCCAAAAATCACGTTCGGGCAGCCGTAACGCCATCACCCACACAGCAAGATACCACGCAAAATTCAGCGGTTCGCCGTTGTCTCCGTTTTTTTTTCTGTGTCCTCGCCGCCCGCGCTTTTCAACGCTTCGGTCACAAGGGGCAGTACAACGCCGCTTATATAGCCCAGTTCGCTCATGGGGATTTCGCGGCCTACCTCACGTACGGTCAGGTCGCCGTCCGTAGCGTCATTTATCATCGCCGTCAAAAATGTCAGCGTTGCCCGTATGGTGCGGCCCCTAAAAGCGCGGGATATGTCGCCGCCGTAGGCTTCTTGCACGTCTGCCAAAACGTTCATGTTGCAGCACAGTTCTATTTTTTCTCCACGCCATTCAAACGGCGCTGTTTTAAGTCTGATGTCGTCCATGCGGCCTCCTTACGCGCTCGCGCCAAAGCAAGCATTTATCCACGCTATGGCATTGGCGGCATCGTCAAGCACGGCCACCTCCATGATGTCCTGCGTTTCCGCGTCGCTCGGCAGGAACTCTCCCGTTGTCGTCGGCGTTTGAAACTGTATGTTCTCGCCTTTGGTCTGTAAATTCATTGCGGGCTGGCCGAAAAGCACCTTATGCACAAAACAAGCCGTTACCTTGTTCGAGCCGTCCCGCATATCGGGTGCGTAAAAGCCAAGGCCGACATACTTGGGCGTGTCCTTCGCCGTGGTCAAAAGGCTTTTGGTTGCCGTGGTGGATATGGTGCGGGATTTTTCGGTTACGCCGAACATCAGCTTCTGGGCATCGTCGGGTATGTACTTCACGCCCGCGGATATTGTGCCGCCCGTTACTTGTTTCATATATTCAGCGAGTTTGCCTTCTGCATATAATCTGCCCTCGGCGGACGTAAGATTAAGCTGCACAGTCATAGCGTCGCCCATGCTTGTGGGGGTGTCGTATGTCACCGTGCCGCTTGCGTTTTTGTACTCGGCCACTTTCAGGCCGCGCAAGTCAAAAGTAGGCATTTAATTTAGTCCTTTCTCCTTCAGGTATTGTTCTGTTTTCTTCTCCATCAGTTCTTCGTATTCTTTGCGGGCTTGTTCTTCTGCCTCTGTCCAAAATCGGGAGCCGCGAAAATTTGAGCGGCCATAATTAAGCACATACGCCACATAATCGTTAGCCGCGCCCGTGCTGCGCTTGCCCGCCGCCTTGACCTCGACATATTTCTGCCCGTCCTTGTCTTTGCTTTTGGTGATTTTAATAGACCTCAGTAATTCACCCGTCCTAAAATGGTGGTGCCGCGTTATGCTCTGCTCGACTTTGGCCTTTGCGATTTGCCCACCGTCCGCAAGCACCGTGTCTATAAAATCTTCAAGCCCCGCATCAGTCTCTTGCAGGGCTTTTTGCATTTCGTCAAATCCGGACAGTTCGATTTTAGGCATATATACCGCCTACATGTGTCGCCGTCATGGGGATATGATACAGCCCCGTATCCGGCTCATAGTCCTCGGCATTTACGGTACAAGTCCATCCTGCCGCCTGTAAAAGCCGTTTGATTTCAAGCATCTTTTTTTCATACGGCACATTCTTTGTGTAGTAGTCCACGGCATACAGCACGGACGTTTCAGCCTCGATTCCTTCGGCGTACAGCGTTGTCGATTGGGTTATAAGCTGATAAGTCACGTACTCGGCTGCGTCGCCCATGTAGGGCGGGTGGCATACGGTGTATTTGTCTTGCAGTATTTCCACAATCGTCATGCCGTCACCACCCTTTGTACTTTGATTTCCAAAAATTCGCAGCGGTCGTTACCGTTGTTGATGCTTATCACCTCATACGGATCCGTGTCTCTCTCCCGCCATATGCGGCTTTTGACCGTCACCAGCGGCGAATAGCGCATGGTTATCGTTGCGGGTTCGCGTAAATGCAGCTCAGCGGCCTGGTATATCTCCGCGCCGTGCGCGTTAACCCACTTGCACCACACAGGCCGCGTAAATGCGTTCACAAATTCTTCGCGGCTAAAGCCGTCCCTTATGGTATATACGGGGTTTTTTATGGTGATTTTTGTTCGCATCTCACCTGCGTTTGCTCGTGCCGCCATCAAAACCACCAGCCTTTGTATTGCCGCAGCATGGCCTGTGCCGCCATGTCAACTTCACTTGTATTTGCGGTTGTTACGGCCTCGCGGTTGGCGTACCAATGCCCAATCAGCAGCAGCATTGCCTGCCGTACCATAAACGGCACATACCCGCCCGCCGTGTATGCGATAGTAGCATTGGGCTCGTTGACCGTCACCGTTCCGCGCCGCAAGTCCGCCGTGTACTCCACGGCCTTGCCGTCTACCGTCACGCTGTCAATACTTTTTACCGGGCAACGCGGCAGTTCGGTTGTTCCTGCCGCGTCCGTCAATGCGGTTATTTTCTGCGGCGCAAACGCGCGGCCCGTATAGTTTTCGCAGTATTCCCGCGCCGCAGCGATAAGCGGCAAAATTATCAGCATATCCTCGCTGTTATCGTCGGGGTTAATGCGTAGATGCATCTTTGCCGCGTCGAGAGTTACAGCCTCATTTATTATTGTTTGCGTCAAAATTTGTGCCGCCATATCTAACCTCCGTTCTGACGCGGGGCAAAACGCCCCGCGTGTTCATCTTATGAGCCCTTAATTTTAAGGCGGGCAAACGCTTCGCCTACCACGGGCGCGCCGTCGCCAAAGTACTCGACCAGATAGCCGATTGAGTTATTCGGCGCATACAGCTCGTTGAGCACCTGTATGTACAGGCCGTCGCCGTCGCAAATCATGTAGCCCGTTCTAAAGTCACCGTATACCGCGGCGTACTTGCCCGCCGTGTAGGTGTTGGGCGCGTATTCGCTCATGTACACGGGCGCACCGAGCAGCCTGTCGGGCTGTCCCATCTGTACGGACGGCTGCCATATATACTGGCCGTCGCTGCCCTTAAGCTTGGCCAACGTCTTACACAGGTCGCGGTGCATCACCCAGGACGCATTGCGCGTATACTGCCCCTTAACCGCGTACTTGGTTTCGATCATATCGTCTGCGGTTATTGCAGCCGCGGCGCTTGTAATGTCGCGGGCTTCGGGCACTCCGTTCGCGCTTGCAACAAAAACGCCGAGCGGGCCGTTAGTACCCGCGCCGTTCATATAGGCGTTCTCCTGCGCGGCTTCAACCTTGTAGAGTATCCTGTCAAGCACCGTCTGGTCGGGCGAGGGCGCGTGCCGCATAAGGGTTCGGGATATCTTTATCAGCTTCGCAAGGCGCTGGGGTTTGAACTCCCTGCGGCCAAACGAAATAGTTGCTTCTTCGGGCGCTGCCGCAATTTCGGTTGTCCATTCGATGTCGGACGCGTCGGCGGTGAGCGTCGGGTAACCAAGGCTCTGCGCATTGCCGATGGGGCCGACAACATCACAGATCTGGCGCATGAACATGTCGTTTTTAAGTCCGGCTATCAACCTGTTCACAAATTCAACGGGGGCGGTCAGATAGCCCGCGTTGGCATTCGTGCCGAGGGTCTGCGTGGTGTTGCGATACGCGGCTATGTCGCCCTGGTCGCCCCGCAAGGCGCGGCCAAACATATCCACGATTTTGTTTTTGGCATTGTCCCGCTGTACATCGGCCACTTCTCCGGCGGCGCGCTCGCGTTCAAGCTGCTTCTGTTCGCGGGTTATGCTCGCATTAAGCTTGTCAAATTCTTTTTCAAGCCTGTCATACGTCGCCTTGTCGTCCGCGTTCATTTCCTCCGCGTCATTGCGGTTCATTACCTCGCGCAGCTGGGCGGTTATCTTCGCCCTTTCCTGCATCATCTCATAAATTTCTTTTGCCATTTCATACCTCCAAAATTTTTAATCTCATGGCCTTAAATCTTTCGCGCTGTTCCGCCAGCGCTGCGTTTGTTGTATCTGTTGTGGGCTGGATTTCTCCCCCATTATCAGGCTCATTTATATCGGGTGCGTGCTTATAGCGGGCAAAATACTTTCCCGCGTTTGCGCATGCCGCTATTTTTTTATTCTCTATCAGCTCATCCGCAAAGCCCGCTTCCTTCGCTTCCTTGCCGCTCATCCACGTCTCTGCACTCATCATGGCCGCTATTTTGTCCTTGTCCTTGCCCGTGCGGGCGGCGTATATGTCCGCAATCTGCCTGTTAAGGCGCTCAAGCTCGTCGGCGGTTTTCCGCAAATCCTCTGCGCCGCCGCCTGTGTATGTCCATGCGTTGTGTATCATCAGCGTGGCGTTTTCCGGCATTTTTATGACATCGCCCGCCATTGCTACAACGGATGCGGCGGAGGCTGCAAGGCCGTCTACATGGACGGTCTTTTCCGCTTTATGCCGCTGCAAAATGTTGTAAATGCTGAATCCTGCAAAAATATCGCCGCCGGGGCTGTTTATGTAGACATCAAGCACAGATACATCTCCAAGCGCCGCAAGGTCTTTCTGAAATTGTGCGGGGGTAACTTCGTCGCCCCACCATGACACATCGCTTATTTCGCCATACAAAAAAAGCTCACCGGCATTGCCGAGGGCTTTGAACTCCCAAAATTTATGCACCTTTTGTATCTCCTTTCACCTGTGCGCTCTTTGGCGCGTTTAGTTTTGCATTTTCCAGCGGCAGCATATTGCCGTTGATAAAGTATATCCGCCCCAGCCCGTCAGGCAGCGGGTTCATGTCCTCAAGCTCGCGTATATCGTCCGCGCTCATAATACCGTTCTGCCGCATCGAGTTATAATAGCTCGTCCGTGACGCGGTATCGCCGCGCAGGAGGCCGTTTGTGTTAAATTTATAGTAATATTCGCGCTGCTCTGCCGTTGTCAGCAAGTCGCGGTAAAGCGCTTGCTCTATGCGCACGGATAGCGGGTTTATGCAATCGCGCACAAATTCAGCGCTTTGCTGCTCAATGTTGCTAAATGTGGCCTTCTCCAAGTCCATGCACATATGCGGCGGCACGCCAAATATCCTGCATATTTCTGTTACCGCCCACTTGCGGCTGTCAAGCAGCTGCGTTTTCTGCATATCCCTGTCCCACGGCTGTGCCGTGGAGCCGTTCTCTAAAAACATCCATTTGCCCGCATTCTCCACGCCCGCATAATTGGTCTTAAAGTCCTCCTTGAAGCGTTCGTATGCGCTGTCGGATAATTCGCCGGGGTATGTTATATACCCGCCCGGTGACGTGCCGCTGAATCCGCGCTGTGCATACTTTGTCATGCTGTCGTTCAGGCCAAGCACCCCCGCCGCTATGTCCATCGGGTCTTCCGGCGTTCGGCTTGCAAATCTAAACCCCGGTATAAACGCAAAATCGCCATCCCGCAGCGTTTCGGTTATGCCGTCCGCCGTGGCGTATATGTACTGCTCCCCGTTGCGGCTGTTGGTATAGACTTGTGAACAATTTGCCGTGGGCAGATTTTTAAGCGCTGTTATTACTCCGCTGCGGTTGCGCACTATGCGCAGATATCCGCCGCGTGTCAGCAGTATGTTTGCCACAAGCATCTGCATCATTTCATACGCCGTCGTGGTCGGGTTTGGCAGTATATTTGTAATCTTGTATAACGGATGGTCTTTGGCCTTCTGCTTGCCGTCGTTACGGTCGCGGTACATATGTAGCGGCAGCGCCGCCATTGTCTTACTTATCAGGTCGACGCACCTGAAAACCGCCGCAACCTGTAATGCCGTATCCGCACTTATGGAGCACCCGTTGCCCATAAGGTAATCCTGCCATGCCGTATCGCTGGATACAGGCGGCAGTTTTTCTACACCTGCCGCGCGTATCTCGATTATTTTGCCGAATAGCTTGATTTTTTTCATTCCCACCTCATATTACGCGCAAGCCGCGCTGTTCGTATACGCTTCGTTTGGGTTCCAGTTTAACCGCCGCCGCCATTGCGTCTATAAGTGCGCACATGGGGTCAATTCGCTCGATGCTCTTGTTTTTCATTGGCTTTATGTTCTCATTGCCGTCCTGCGCTACCACCACGTTGCCAAATGTCCACCGCCCGCACGGGTTATGCTCGTGCGTTATCTCGCCGTCCAGCATCAGGCGCTCCAGCTCCTTCATGGCGGGCGACATTCCCGCCATTGTCTGGGGTATGGTTATAACCTTCTGCTGTGCTACTTCCTGCTGCATCAGTGGGCGCAGGGAATCAATTCGCCATTGGTCGGCGGCAATATACTTTACATTGTAGTCCAGCATCAGCTTGTCAAGATAATTGGCTATATAGGCATAGTCAACACAGTTACCCGGCGTTGCGTGCATATGCTCCGCCTTCACCCATCTGCCAAACGGTACGTGGTCGCGCTGCTCGCGTTCGCGCATATTGTCCTCCGGAATCCACGCGTCCACAAAAAACCGCCATTCCGTCTGCTCCGGTAACGGCGGGAAAAGCACCGCCACGCCCGTAAGGTCGGTTGTGCTTGATAGGTCGATGCCTACATAGCACTCGCGCCCCAGCATATCGGATTTATGCCAGTCGCCTTCGGTATCGTCCCACAGCGTAATCGGCATCCACCCTGTGCGTTTCAGCGATATCCATTGATTCAGCCGCAGCCAGCGGAAAAGCTTCTCCGCCGCAGGGCTGTTCCGCGCCTTTAATGCCTCGCTGCGCACATTCTCTATTTTTATCGACACGCCGAGCGACGGATTAGCCAAATACCAATTAGCTTCGTCATATATATCCGCCGTCTCCGGAACGGTATATATTTTTGCGTAAAAGGTCGGGTCTATAAGTTCGCCGCTTATAATTTTTGTGGCTATGTCATGCTGCTCCCACCCAACGCTTTTTCTGTCGGGGTCGTCGCCTGCCGTAGTGATGCACCATATAAGCTGTTCATCTCGCGCCGCACCCGTGCCAAACGTCAGCACGTCCCACAGGTCGCGCTTGGGGTGCGCGTGCAGCTCATCAATTATTACCACGGACGGATTAAGTCCGTGCTTCGTGGCTGCTTCCGCTGAAAGCACCTTGAAGCGCGTATGCGTGCGGAGGTTTAGCATCTCTTTCGTGCTGTCCTTGATTTTTATAATCTTTGATAGCACCTTGCTCTGTTCTACCATGCTTTTCGCCGCGTTAAACGCTATGGATGCTTGATTGCGGTCGGCTGCGCCGCAGTATATTTCGCCACCCGCCGCATCCATCACAAGATGGTAAAGACTGAGCGCGGCTATAAGCTCGGTTTTGCCGTTCTTCTTGGCTATCTCCAAATACCCCGTTCGGTATTGGCGCTTTCCGTCCTCATTCACCGTGCCGTATACGGCATTTATAACGTCAATTTCCCACGGCAGCAGCACGAAAGGTTTCCCGTAAAAATCACCCGTATGCTTTAACGCCTGCACAAATTCTATAACCGCAAGCGCTTTTTTTGTGTCAACCACCGTACTTGTTCAGATAAGCCGCCATCGGGTCGCTTTCTGCTTCCTTCTTGGCGGCTGCAACTCCCATTCTTGCACGGCCTACCGGGGACAGGCACAACTGCTCCGCGTATTTCGCTATGTTCTGCCCCTCCCGCCGCATTATAGTAATATACGGGTTTTCTGCGGGTCTGCCGTCCGCATTCATATAGACCAGCGGGCGGTTCTGGTATTCCTCTTGCGCCCTGCGGTATATTGCTACGCTTTCGCAGTACGCCATAAGGGTCGATATGTCCAAGTCATTGATTATCTTCGCGTCAAGCTGGCGATACAGCTTAACTATGCGTTTCCACTCTTTTTTCGCCTCGCTTGATATGGTTTTGGGCGGCGTTAATTTATCGGTACAGCCTTCCGGTTCGCCATTCTGTCGCCCGTCAAGCGTTTCTTTTGTGTGCCTCGCCTTGGCGTTGTCCACCAGTTTCAGCGGGGTTGGTTTTCTCCCGGTCGGCATACTGTTCTCCTTTCCGCGTTATTTGTGCCTATAGTATTCCTTGCGCTCGCGCAACAGCCGTTTAAGATACTTTTGTGCGTCCCTGCGCGCATAGCCCGTGCTTTTGTCAATCCGTGCGCGGGCTTCTGCTATTTTTTCGTTGTGTTCGTTTATTGCTTTATTCATATTTGCGTGTCCATAGCCTTTCTACTTGCGCGTATGTGCGCAGATATCGGCTCGGCAAGTCCGCAGGGGTAAAGCCGCCGAAAAGCTTATCCATGTCAAACAGTTTAGTTAACACGGCCTCTTTCTCCGCGTTGCTTGCCCGCCAGAACTTCGGTGCACGGCACAGGCGTTCTATGTTTTCGCTATCGTTCTCGCTTCCCCTGTGCGCCAACGCGGATAGCATGACGGTCGGCAAGCCCTCTGTTCCGCTGCTCTCGACTGACCATAAGGATTTGCCTTGGTATATCAGATTGCCTTTTAATCCATTCCCAATCGTCCGGGATATTTCACCCCTAAAGTTACGCTTTGCCATCGGCGCACACGCCATAGGCGTGGCGGGCATTGCCCTGAACGGCGTGTTATGCAGGACAATAGACCATTGTTTTTCGCGTTTCTCCGCTATATCATCCGCAAGTCTTATATCCTCGGCAAACTCGCGCCAATCATCCTCCGTTTCAGACGGATAGCCGCAAATGTTGAAAAACTTGATTTGATGTGGTTTGCCGCTGTAATTAAGCATGGCGTTCAAAAATTGCCGCAGGTTCTCTCGCGTTATGGGTTTGTTCACCATTTTGCGCAACCGCTCGCTGAATCCGTCTATGGCCGTTGTACGCAAATGTGCCCAGTCTATTTCCTCTTTCCCGTTTATCATATCAAGCATGGCGCGTTCCTTATCTTCCATGCCGTCAAACAAGCCGCCGGGCATTTTGTATACGTCGCCCAGGGACGATATGAATTTTCGCTGCCACGTATAGCCGCAAAAAAAGCATTTGTGGTTGCACCCTATTGCCCGTTCTATGTATTCCTTCTTGTCGGTCAACCGTATCCGGTGTGGGTACATACAATCCGTTTGCGCCACTCTATATATTTTGTCGGGCGAAAAGGTTCTAACATCTATTACGCTTTCGTGGTCGTATCCGCCGTCGCGTTCTATGCCATCGATAAGCGGGGTCATAATGCGTTCGCCGCGTCCAATTACTGCAAAGTCGAACCAGCGTAGGAACGGCGTAACGTGCAATACGCCCGCCCCGCCGACAATAACCTTGTAATTGCCTTTGCGCCATCTTACACGCTCTTTGACAAATGTCCACCAGTCGCAATCGCTTGTAAGGCTAACCAGCACTATATCATATTCATGCACCGTGGCTATTCCGGCATACTCTACGCTATGCCCTGTGCGTTCCAAACTGTCTATTATCACTTTTAGCCCGGCAAACTGGCGCGTATCTAAGCACTCTTTTTTATATGCCGTCTTTGCATATTGTTCTTGTACATATGCACATATCTTCATGCTATACCTCAAACATAAATCCGCACTTAGGGCATTTAACGGGCTCTTTTTCACCATTGTCGCCGTCCCCGCAATCAAGCAATGAATCCACGTCCACCGCCTCTATCTCGTCGAAGCCGAACTCCGTCATGTCAAACCCCGTCAGGCCGTCCATTTCTGCGGGCAACAAGTCCCAATCCCATTCGGCAAGCTCGCCCACCTTGTTGTCGGCAAGGCGGTACGCCTTGACCTGTTCCGGCGTTAGGTCGCTTGCCACTACGCACGGCACTTCGTCTAACCCATTTTTCTTGGCTGCCTTTAGCCGTGTATCTCCCGCGATTACTTCGTCGTTAACGTCAATCACTATGGGCTGCTTGAATCCAAAAGCCTTAATGCTTGCCGCTACCGCGTCAACCGCCTTGTCGTTCTTGCGCGGGTTGTTCTTGTACGGTTTCAGCTCCGCTACCTTTCTCATCACAATCTGGCTATCCATTTACCCCATATACTCCCTTCAACTTTTTATGTCCCTTTACGCTGTTGCAATGTATACACGCAGGCTGATGGTTGGCTTCGTCCCAGAATTTCGGGTCGCTTGCGCCATTCGGCGGGTCGATGTGGTCAACGCATTGTGCTACAATCGCGCAGCCATCATCCAGCCGCAGGGCGCAAAGCTGGTTCTCCGGTCGGGATAAAAACCACTTCGAATATCTGTCCCAGCGTGCATCGTACCCGCGTTCCCGCGACGTGCCGCGCCTGCCGTCGCGCCTGCGCAGCTGTTCAAGCTTTTTCTCGTGCTCCGCTGCTTCGCCCGCCTCGCGGTGGTCGGCGCAATATTTGTCGGTCGTGATATTGTTGCACCCCGGCCACCGGCAAAAGTGCATAGCCCTCTGTGCCATCACGATCTCCTTGCAGGATACGGGCAGCGCTTCGCTATAAAAGAAGCGCGGCATTGTCGCCACGCCTTATGGGTGTAAAAGCCCTTGGTATACTCTTTAGCCATCAATCTCCCTGCGCCATCACAATGGCCGCTGTCGCTATATCGTCGTCAATGTCTATGACGTTCGCCGTGTCCCCGCGGCTGCAATTCCACGCGGCTATAATTTGCGGCTCGCCGCCATCCGATTCGTTTAATACGACTATTGTTATTTGTTCAATGTCACCGTATTTGTCCACGCCATAATGCGCTATAAGGATATCAGCAATCTTTGTCTTAACGCTTTGCTTAAATTTTGCATCCGGGCTTGCGAGCGTGTACACCACAAGATTGTCCGTATCATCTATGTACCCCGCCACGCCAAAGGAGCTGATAATGTCGTCATATACGTCCGTCCCCTTGCCCGTGTGCGCAATCGCGTTAATTATAAGTGCTGCCACCAGCACGCATAAGACGATAAACCACGCTTGCTTGTATATCGGCTTTTTTGCCTTCGGTGGCTTCCCCTCACGCTCGCGCAGGATTTGCTCCGCGCAGTCCTTGCAGTATCCGCTTTTGCTAAGCCAGTCCGTCTCTCTGCCGCAATTTTTACAGTATGCCATTATGATATCCTCCCATCATGATGTGATAGGTCAATCATAATACCCAGCCGCCACGGTGTCAACTTTTTCCGCGCCGTGCCGGATACGGGCATTCCTTCACCCCGCACCGCCTTTTATTTTTGTCATAGTGCTTGCACTCTTTGCAGGTGGCGGGTGTGTGTATCCACGTCACCCAAGCCGCCTTATTATTTCCTTCTCCCTCTCCGATAGCTCCCATATTTTTGCCCCTGCTTTCTCTGCTGCTGCTTTCTCTGCTGCTGCTTTCTCTGCTGCTGCTTTCTCTGACAAAAGGAAGCCGCCGCCGAAAACCTTCTTTCCTGCGTCCCTTTGACTATCCAACGTGCTGATAAAGGCGCAATCCTCGGCGCGTATCCTTAACGACTGCCCGTATTTTGCAATGCGCTGTATTCTCGCCGCCGTCAGAACATGGTCGTGGTACTCGTATTTCGGCAGCGACTTTGTAACCTTCTCGCGGTTTTCATCATCGGCCGCTTTTATTGCTTCATACAGGTCGGGTGCGACCATGATTTTGTATTTCCCCATGTTTGTGATAAAGCTTGTATCTATGGTCGCGCCATTATCGTATATTATCGATAGCCCGCATATGACATAATTCATGCCGTCCAAGCCGCTGCCTGCAAAAATCGTTTTGGCGGGCCCAAAAAGAAAAAAGCGTATTCCGCGCTGATTATACCATCGGCAAATCTCGGCCAAAATCGAAAAGGGCGGGTTGTCTATCACCGCACAATTCCCGCTGTAATCCTCTTTCTTGTAATCCCCGCCGGGGTAAAACGGGCGTATAATCCGCGCTCCCTCCAAGCCGTATTCCTTAACCGCCCAATCAAGAACGGCGGCATATACGTTATCGGGCGTGTAGCAATCATCCGTTGTTTTCTTCGGCTTGAATTTTTCAACGAATGCGGCATATTCGCCCGTCATTTCCATCTGGTCGCCAAGCGCCATTTTCTCCTTAAAGCTGCCCATTCCTTCCCCCTATGCAAAAGGGCTCCCCTGCGGAAGCCCTCTTTTTGATGGTAGTATTATATCACGTAAATCGTGTTGTATCGTGTTGACTTTTATGGGGCAATGCGATTTATGAGCCGCTCCACGCCATGCCGTTCTAAAGCCTTTGCCCAATCCTGCGACACGTGCATCCGCTGTGCCACCTTTTCCCAGTACCCGCTTTTCGCTACACCATATTCCACATACCTAAGCTTTATCACTTCGCACTCCAGCGGCGGCAGACACATCACCTCGAACTCTATCATGCTCGCGTGATAATTCAGCTCTTGCAGCTCGGCCTCAAGGCGCTGCTTTTTGCGCTCAAGCCTCTTTATTTCGCGCGTGGCCTTTAGCGCCGCATTGTATGTGGTATCAGATACCCCGCTCCCGTGCGGCATACCCGTTAGCCTTTGCGGGTGGAGGTCATACTGGCTTTCTATTTCTTCGTCCACCGTCACAAGCTGCCGCTCTTTATCCGTGCGCGTGCGCTCCGCATTGCCCCAGTACATAAGCAGCCGCCTTACTGCCGCGCGGTCGTTTTGTCGCTTTTCCTTATCGCTTTTATCCATCCTACTGCCTCACCTAATTTTTCACAAAAATCGAAATTTTTTTGTTCCGTTGAGGGGCCCGCGGTACGGGCCGCCTCGGCGTAGGGATTTTGATACCCCCTCCCGCCGCGGTATCATCGTCTATCCCCGCACAAATTCCGGGCACTGCCGCACATGGTACGATTGCGTCGGCTTGTCGCTGTATAGCCGTGTCTCGTCTGCGTCCCAACCCTTGACGGGCTTAAAGCTCCTGCTCCATGCGCACCCGCGCTTGCCCGACTTGTCCGGCACAGCATTGGCGCAAGACCAGCACAGTGTCTGGGAGTATAGGGTTTTCTCGCAGGGGCTTGCGCCGTCATAATACTTATGCGCATCGTCTGTCGGCGCGCGAAGCGCCAAGTGCGCCATCATCCTGCGCAAGGTCGCGGTAGTCACGCCGATATGCTCGGCAATATCCGTCCATTTTCCCCCCTGCTCGCGCATCTGCTTCACGTCGCCCCAGCCTGGCCAGTCAGGGTCAAGCATGGCATTTAACCTGTCGTACCTGCTGGGGCCGATGTTAATGCCGCGCCTGCCCGCACGCTTTTGCAGCGTCGGGCCACTTATGCCATACGGCTCCGCGATATCATCCCACGTCTTGCCCGCCTCGCGCTGCTTGCTCACGTCATCCCAGTCCACTGGTGCCAGGGTGGGTTTGCGCACTAAGCGCGTATCTATGCCATGCTCTTGCGCGTAGCTGTGTAGTCGGTCGCGCGATACATGATACTTCGCGGCTATGTCAGCCCATTTCATACCCTCCGTGCGCAGACGCCGTATATCCTCTATGGACGGCAGCGGGTTATAGTCTGTGCGCCTTGGTATATCCACACCCGCCAGCCTTGCATACTTTGCCAGTGTGGCACCCGTTATGCCGTACAGCTCGCCCACTTGGTCAAGATTCGCGCCTTGCTCGCGCCGCCACTTGATATCCTCCCAATCCGCCTCGATGATGTCATCTATAGTCCGTATCTTTTTCATAACCTTTCTCCGTAGCTGCAGAAGTCGTTATCCGTCTCCCACGTGTGCTGCTCCCCGCATTCGCAGCGGTAAAACATGGCGCATTCTTCGCGCCCGCGCAAGCGGCAATCTTTGCAGTGTACTACCGGCTCCACATCTGGCACTATGCAATCCTTAATATTTTCGCGTATCACGGGCAGCGGCACGTGGCCGCGCTCGTTGAGGTCGCTCAGTTCGCCGTCATCGTCAAATGTGTACATTGCAAGCAGCATGTCTGCATCTGCGTACTGTGTCATGTGTCCTCCTCGAAATCTTTCAGCTTGTCCTTTTTGTAGTTATTGCGGCACCCGCTACATTCACCAGACATTTCTTTTTTACCGTTATAGATAACTACCATTGACGGGAAGGGCGCGGGATCGGCGGCGTTCCCGTCGTCGTCCGTGAACCGTAGCCGCCCGCGCACGAAGCGGATTTCCGCTTTCCCGTAAATGTAATCGTGAAAATATGCCGTGTCTGTCCGCGCTGGGATAAGTAAAACAATCGGATACCCCCCCCGCGCTTCCTCGAAAGCCTTTTGAACCCACTTGCCGATCTCGCGTCCGTAAGGCGGATTGCAGAATACCGCGCCGCCGCGATCCCAGCTTTGTGAAAGCCCGTCCGTTTCCGGCGTGTAATACAAAGAGCATTTCGCCGTCTTGTCGGTCGCCGCCGGATCAAGCACGAAGCCGAATTCGGCGTTCAGCTTGTCGAAGAAGTCTTGCGGCGTACACCAGCACATATTTTTAGAGGATAGAAGCGCCGCGTTCATTCGTCCGCCACCTCGCTTTCCTCGACAACCTCGCCCGTGTCCGGAGCAACGTTCAAGGAACATTGTTCCGGTTCTGTGAATGTGAAGCGGTCGCGGGCTTCGCGCTCCCTGCGTTCCTTTTCGGAAAGGGAAAATTCGCATTCCCGCGTTAAGTCCTGCAAGCTCTCCACGAACTGCTGATTGATAACGTCATACGGCATAATCACCGCTTGAAGCAGGAAGCCCGCCTTCGCGACGATGTAGGGCGTTCCCTCCGCCGTGCGGCGTTCGTAAAGCTCCAGTACGTCCAGCACGTCAGCAACGGGCGAAAGATAGCGGCTTTCGATGAATACCAGCCCGCGCGTTGTGCGGATCGGCTTCAAGGTTCGTCCGGAATAGATGATCGAAATTCCTTCCCGCTCGACGTGTCTTTCCGTTTCGTCTGTATCCTCGAAGCTGATACCCGCCGGAACGCCCAGCGTTTTCACGAAGTAATTATCGCGGTCTTTCTCCGGAACGTCGAAGATCGTTAAAAGGCTTTCTTTGTCAAGCTGGGGAAGCCCGACAACCGGATAAACCGCCGATCCGTCGCCGATGTACTGCGTTAATATGTCGCCGTCGTTGCTGTACCGCTCGAAGATTGCAATATTCTTGTTCTTCTTGCAGATAGCGGCGATACTTTTAATCTTCATCTTCGCACCCCCACTTGATAGCCTGTCCGCATTGCCCGCAAAAAGCGTTTTCGTTTTCGTCTGCGTTGTGCAGATATTCACCGCTTCCGCAATTCGGACAAGCCAGAACGCCTTTGTCCCCGTCCGGATACGGTGAAGCGGGAATGTTGAGCGCGTCCGCGTCGTGCCGTTCCGCATTGTCCGAAATGTCAACGCGGGGAACGCGGATCGCCAGCGCGATTTGGCAACCGCAAATCGGGCAATCAACCGCCGAAAAGCGCGTCGGCGCTTTCGTCAGCATATCCGCCATAGAACGCGGTTCTTCCGCCGTGTAGATGTTTTCCCGCTCCGGTGTGAAGCGATAGCCGCAAACGCGGCATTCTGTCTTTTTCTTGCTGAACATAATTGAATAGCTCCTTTCGTGTGATTTAATATTTACCGTAGACGCGGACGGCGGTTTTCCCGCCATGCGCCGCCGCCGATACGATAGCCGAAGGCATAAAGGAAACGCGCAAGAAGTCCCGCGCGGCGCGCTTCGCAAGCCGCCATGTAATCAACTTCGCGTTCGGCTCTTCCGCCGCCGTGTCGTCGATCGGATATTCGCAAATAAGCACGGTGTTTCCGAACGGGCGGCGCGCCGGACGTTCCTTCATAAACTCTTTGTTTCCTTCCTTGCACTTGATAATTTCAAGCGCCTTCGGGAACTGCCAGCCGCTTTTGTTGTCCTTCATTGTGTGCCGCTCCTTTCAAAGTACATATTCCCATCGGTTTTTCATTTCTTCCGGCGATACGTAGTAATCGCGGCGGCGTGTCCCTGTCCAAGCGATCCCGCCCGCCGATCCCGCGAACGTGAAGTTTGCCGCGCGAAGGGAAGCGCCGTTTTCGCTCTCCAGCGTGTAGGTAATGACCTTCTTGTATCCCATATCGCGGGCGATCCGGACACAAGCGCCGTACAGTTTCGTACAAGCGTTTCTTGTCCCGTCGGTGCAATTCCGATAGATTTCAAGCGTCGCGCCGTCGTCAAGTTTCCGCGCCGTAGGTCTGCCGCATATTGCAACGCCGCAAAGCCGTTCGCCTTCAAAGCAGGAAATCGCGAACTTTCCGCCAACTGGCGGTATATTGTGCCGATGGTATTTCCCGACGAACTCGCGGGGCGGGCTTTAAGTGCGTAGGTCTGATTTCAAGCATTCGCCGCCCCTCCTTAATTCGTGTACGGGCTTTCAAGCGTCCAGCCGAAGCAATCCGTACTTTTCCATTCCGTCGTGAAGTGATTGCGCCGCCCGTCGCCCGTGAAGAAGCAGTATTCCGCCGGAAGCACCCGCCCGACGTTTTCTTCGCCGTCCCGCTCCGCGCGGTATCGTGTCAGCACGTCCGCCGCAAGAAGGGCGAATTCCTCTTTCACGGGATATTCGGGATCGTAGCCGCTGAACTGATAGGGCGCTTCGATAACCTCCAGCACCGTGTCGGGGAAGCGCGGATCGTCAACGCGGTTCAGAACGCACCATACAACCGCCGCTTGCTCCGTCGTAGAAGGAACGATCCCCGCTTCGCCGTAGATCAGCTTTGCAAGGGCTTCAACCTCCGCCGCGTTCGGCACATATCCCGCCACCGTCCCGCTCGAAGGAAGAAGAACGGCGGTCGGCTGGTGTACCTCTTCAAGCGTTCCGGCGGTCGTATCCTTCGGCTTGTCCGCCGCACCGCTCCCGCTCCACGGCATAAGCGCCGCAAGAAGGGCGGCGACGGTCAGCAACGCAACCGTAAGGGCGACGCGACGGCGAAGCATTGCCCGCCGCCGTCGTTGTGCCTGTATCCGCCGGGGCTTGTGTGCGCTGGCTGTCTGCTCGACTATGTAACCGCAAGGCACTTCACAAATAAACTTCCCGTCCGCGTCTTGCAGGACGGCAAGCGCCCTGCGCGCCCGATCCGCCGTCATTGTGCCACCTCCGCCGCCGGAAGGGAAAGCCACCATTCCGGATTGTTCCGGAACTGCTCATTCGCGCAAGCGTCGCAATTCTCCGCCGTGCAGGAAGAGCAATAACGCTTCTGAAAAGCCGCGTCCCACGGCGCTTCAATGCAAGGAAGGGAACGAAGGAAGCCCGCCAGCGTGGGCTTGTCCTTCGTGATAGCGTCAAATACCGAAGTGAACTGCCGAACGTTCAAAACTTCGTCGCCGATAATGCACCCGTTCGCGATCTGCTCTTTGATGAACTCAACGCACGGCATTTCCTCCGAAACGTGAAGATCATTGAACCGCGCTTCCGCTTCCTCGAAGCTGTCGAAGGTAACGGCGTTTGCGACGGACGCTTCGCCGTCGTATTCCCATAAACGGATTTTGTATCGTGTTGTACTCATTCCGAATAGCTCCTTTCCCGCGTTACTCTTCAATGCCGATATAAAGCACGTTTTCATCGGCGCGAAGCTCCGTGATCTTGCAATATGCGTATTTGTTCATTTCGTCGTGTGCGAAGTGCTTATACAAGCCCCTGTAAATGTCCCGCTTCTGATAGCCGCATTCCCGAACGTAGATATACACGTTCGTAAATCCGCTAATTACGTAGCCGATCGTTTGAAGCGCCACGTTGTTTGCGATCCTCTTCATTTTCATATTGAATAGCTCCTTTCGTATTTCAGCAATTCGCGCCGCGTCGGTTTCCTCTGCGCCGGAAATTCTCTTGCACCGTCGCTTGTGCAAGATCGGCGCTGTACTTCGGGCGGGCGTAGCCGTCAAACTCTCCCGTATAGCCGCGCTTCAACTCTTCGTAGATAGCGGCGGCGCTCCTTTTCAGACGGGCGGCAATGTCAACAACGCGTTCACCCTCTGCATACATTCTTTCGATCTCGCGGCGCTGTTCCAGCGTCAAATAACTGTATCCGTTCAATGTTTTAACCTCCTTCCGCCTGCCTTCGGATAAAAAAATAATGCAGGAAAAACCGTAACGGTTTCTTCTGCATTTAATGATACTCTCAACAAACACAGTGCAAATTGCCGAATCATGGTTGCTTTTTTATCAAATCTTTTGTATACTGTTCTTTGCGTGCCTTAGCACGCAGAGAAAAAGAAAACTGTAGAGGAGACAAAACATGATTGAATCAATTGACAGAGTTGTCAATGCGATCGGCGGTTTTTTGTACCGGCCGTACATCGTGCCTCTGTTTCTGCTCGCCGCGGGTCTGTATTTCACGATCCGCACCGGGCTGATCCAGTTCCGGCTGTTCGGTGAGTCGATCCGCGTTGTCAAGGAAAAGCCGAAAGAAAAGGGCAGTATTTCGTCCTTCGGTGCGCTCATGGTGTCCACGGCGTCGCGCGTCGGCACGGGCAACATCGTCGGTGTGTCCACGGCCATCTGTCTCGGCGGCTTCGGCGCCGTGTTCTGGATGTGGGTCGTGGCGCTGGTCGGCGGTGCGAGCGCATTTATCGAGTCTGCGCTCGCGCAGGTCTACAAAAAGCGCGATGCTGACGGCAGCAGCTATGGCGGCCCGTCGTATTATATGGAGCAGGCGCTGCATCAGCGCTGGCTCGGCGTCGTGTTCGCGGTCGTGCTGATCCTGACCTATGTCGTGGGCTTTAATATGCTCGCCGCCTACAACCTGCAGGATGCGTTCGGCGGCTTCAGCTTCTATGTCAAGGGCCGCACGCCGTATATCATCGGCGCGATCCTTGCGGTGCTGTTCGCCCTGTGCGTGCTCGGCGGCGGCAAGCGCCTGACCAATGTCACGGGCGTGCTCGTGCCGGTCATGGGTCTGCTGTATATCGTGATGTCGCTCGTCGTCGTGTTCATGAACATCAGGATCTTCCCGAGCGTCATCGCCAACATCTTCCGCGATGCGTTCAACTTCAAGGCGGCGTTCAGCGGCTTCACCGGTTCTTGCATCATGTGGGGCATCAAGCGCGGCCTGTACTCCAACGAGGCCGGTATGGGCTCGGCGCCGAACGCGGCCGCCACGGCCGACGTCTCGCACCCGGCCAAGCAGGGTCTTGTGCAGATGCTGTCCGTGTTCATCGACACGCTGCTCATCTGCTCGGCCACGGCGTTCATGTGCCTGTGCTCGGGCGTTGTCCCGACGCCCGAGGCCGCCGGCGCCGCCTATGTGCAGGCGTCCGTGCAGCAGTCGCTCGGCAACTTCGGCCCGATCTTCATCGCCGTGTCCATGTGCCTGTTCGCGTTCACGACGCTCATCGGCAACTATTATTACTGCGAGGGCTGCCTGAAGTACATCCTCAAGCGCGACCCGAGCAAGGCGGGCATGACGGTGTTCCGCGTGCTTGCGTCTCTGATCGTGTTCGTCGGTGCAACGGTCAGCGCCGGTCTCGCGTGGGATACGGCCGACATGCTCCAGGCTACGATGGTCATCATCAACGTCCCCGTCATCCTGATTCTCGGCAACAAGGGCGTTGCCGTGCTCAAGGACTATATGCGCCAGCGCAGCGAGGGCAAGGATCCGCAGTTCCACGCCGCCGACATCGGCATCACCGGAACGGATTTCTGGAATTAAACCGCATTTTATAACGAAAAAGAGAGCTTGTCACAAGATGTGACAAGCTCTCTTCAGTTTACCCAAGAACCTCGTAGCCTTTCGCCGCCGCAGCGGCGAAAGAAAGTCCGATCATTTTCTTCG